>Ga0256829_1000071_pt1 | contig 133868 bp, 127 predicted proteins | sample 131447metaG_FD_185979 | JGI IMG/M metagenome (GOLD analysis project Ga0256829, IMG submission 185979) | Hydrothermal vent microbial communities from Lau Basin, Pacific Ocean - 131-447 | ecosystem: Environmental > Aquatic > Marine > Hydrothermal vents | place: Pacific Ocean: Lau Basin... | reverse complement strand
GACAGCCTCGATGGCGAGGCGGGTGCGGATACGCTGGACGGTGGCGATGGGGATGACCAGCTGACTGGCGGCTTTGGCGCGGATAACGACCAGATGACCGGCGGCGCAGGCAATGACAGCTTCCGCGCCGAGCTGGTCTGGACCGGCGTGGACTACGAAGGCTTTGGCGATGATGTGGTCACCGATTTCTCCGCCGGTGACATGCTGGAGGTGATGAGCTTTGGCGGCCCCTCGGTTGCCCTGACGGTCAGCTATACCGCCACCGACACGGTCCTGACCTTTGGCGCGGGCACCGCCTATGAGAGCACCCTGACCCTGCAGAACTACATGGTCCCCGCCTGGGATCTGCCCTTTGACGGCCAGGTCACCGGCAGCCTCATGCTCTATGGCTCCATCGACGGTATCGTCTCCGACGATCTGCTGACCGGCGCGCCAGGCATCGGCGATCACCTCTCGGGCGGCGCGGGCAATGACACGCTCCTGGGCTTTGGCGGCGGCGACATGCTGTATGGCGGAACCGGAAATGATGTGCTGAACGCCGATGATGTGGCGGTCGGCGACGGAACAAACTGGCTTTACGGTGATCTGGGCAACGACACCCTTACCGGAGGAGACGGCACCGACCACCTCGTTGGAGGAGAAGGGAACGACCTGATCACGGGCGGTGCAGGTGCCGATCATTTCCAGTTCGAGATCTACGGCAATGGAAGTGATACCTTTGACTTCGGCTCAGATGTGGTCACGGATTTCGAGGTTGGCGACATGCTCGAAATCATGGGGTGGGGGCTTGGCAGCCTGTCGGTCAGTGTTGCACAAATCGGAGCGGATACCCTGATCACCGCAGAAGCAGGGACCAGCTACGAAAGCAGCATCCTGCTGGAAGATGTGCTGGTGTCTCCCACCGACTGGAGCCTGAGTGGCGAGACATTCACGCTTTTTGGATAGATCGAAACAGACTGTCTTCTTGGCGGGCACCTTGAGGTGCCCGCTGCGCCTGCGCTGCAGGCTAGTTGCCGTTCCTCGAAACTGCGCAGGGCTGGAGTAGCTCTCGAGGTAGAGTTGGGAACCATCGACATCTGCCGTGCGGTCCCAGCCCTTTGATGTGAAACGGGCTCAGCACGGTCTTCACCGCAGGATAAAGAACACCTTGCGTACGTGAGTCAGGTTTTCCCATGTGCCCACAAACCCGGACGCGACCAAAAAGCTGTCACCGGGTCCAAACTGCCGGGACCTGCCTTCTGAATCCGTTAGCCGGACCCGTCCCTCAAGGATATGACAAAGCTCGTCATAGTCGCACCTGCATCTTTCAAGGTGAGGCTCCGCCTCCCAGATGCCGGCGACGGCCCCTTTTTCAGCATTCTGGAAGTACCGCCAACTGTTGCTCTGATATGGGCGATCCACCAGGGCCGGGTCGTCAACACGCGTGACCATCGGTGAGACGGCATCCCCATTGAAGGCGACAACATGCGCAGGAGTTTCAGTCATTTTGAATCCTTTCTTTTTGGCACCTCGAAGCCAATCACGAACCGAAACCAATCCCGGCGCGGTCCATAACCCGCAGCATCGCGGAACGTTTCCCGGTACGGTCCTCCCGCGCCAAGTGAGACTGAGCCAATCCGATGGCCAGACAGCGCACCGGCTCGGGCGGGAAGGGAAAGGGTGGTTTGCAGCTCATGCGTAGCTGCGTGCGCTCGGTTTCCAAACCATCCAACAGATCCAGCATCGTCAGCGCCGCAAAGCGGGAAGCCGTGACCCCCTGCCCTGTAAATCCCAGCGCATAAGCCAGACGCCCCTCAAATGCGGTTCCGGTAAAGAAGGTCAGCCGCGCCGAGGTGTCGATGATACCGCCCCAGGCATGGCTGAATTTCACATCCCTCAGGCTGGGAAAGGCTTCCAGGAAATTCGTCTCAAGCCGGGCGTAAGACTGTGCGCGGTTCAAAAGGCGCCCGTCGCGTTTGGAGCCAAAGTGATAGATGGCATCATAGCCGCCCCAGAGGATCCTGTTGTCGGCCGTCTTGCGGCTGTAGTGAAACTGGTTTCCGCAGTCGGCCACGCCATAGCGCCCCTGCCAGCCAATTGACGCAAGCTGCGCATCGCTGAGCGGTTCGGTCATGATCGTGTAGTCGAAGATCGGCACAATGGTCGGTCGCAGGCGGCGGAGAATGGGCATATCCGCGTTGGTGGCCATCACCACCTTGGCCGCGCGCAGCTCCCCCTTTGGTGCAACGAGGCGCAGGCCGCCGCCATCTGGAGTGATCTCAGATACAGGGCTGTCCTGATGTATGATCACACCTCGCAGCAGGCAGGCCTCTGCCAATCCATGGACCAGGCGCGCCGGATTGACGAAACCATAGTTCGGCTCGAACAGACCCGCAGGATAGCGCGGGCTGTGCAGGTGTTCTTTCAACTCCTCATCCGACAGGATCTGGGCCTCAGCACCAAACCGGGCATAAGTCCTCTGCATCTGATGCAGCCCCTCTGTCTCCCAGGGGGTCGCCGCAAGATTGACCTTGCCGGTCCGCTCAAACTCAGCATCGATCCTGTAGGCCAATAGATCGGCTTCAAAATCGTCCAGGTTCTGCCGCCCGAGCCTCACCAGGGTGTCCGCCTCCTCCGGCCAACGCGCCGCAGCATTTGCAACACCGTGCGATATGCTGGGCGCGCAGAACCCGCCATTGCGACCACTGGCAGCGTCGGCAAGTCGACGCGCCTCCAGCACCACGATGCGGGCGTTGGGATGACGTTCACGCGCCTTCAAGGCGCTCCATAGCCCGGTGAAGCCTGCCCCGATTATCACGATCTCGCAGGTGTCTTCCCCGCTCAGCGCGGGTAGGTCGGAACGCGGCGTGACCGTATCATGCCAATAGGGTGCAAAAACGGTATCGTCAAAGCGCGCAGAAAGAGAGGTCCGTTTCATGATACCCCCTCCAGCGCCCTACGGGCCTGCAAGGCCGCTTCCAGCGCGGCGAGTTCCGCTTGCGAATTGACGCCCGTCACCTCGAAAGGATCCGCCACTGCCGTTGCGACTCGGTGCCCAGCCCGCCGCGCAAGCGCGACCATATCGGTCAGGTAGTACTCGCCCTTGGCGTTGTCGTTCCGGATCTGCGGCAAAAGATCGAACAGCGCGTCGGCCCGCACCGCAAGGATGCCGGAGTTGCAAAAGGTGATCGCGCGCTCGTCGCCCGTGGCGTCGGCGAATTCGACGATCCGCTCAAGCGTTCCGTCCAGGCCAGTCACCAGCCGCCCATATGCCACGGCATCTTCGGGGTGAAAGCCCAAGACTGCAACGGACGTCTGCGCATTGATCTTGCCACACAGAGCCAACATGGTCTGCGCTGAGACCAGTGGCACATCCCCGTAAAGAACCAGAACCGTTCCTTGAAATCCGGTCAAAGCTTCGGACGCGATCCGCACGGCATGCCCCGTGCCGAGCTGCTGCTCCTGAATGACCGTGTCGATGTCAGGATAGGCCGAGATCACCTGTTCCCGCCCGGCCCCGACCACGACCAACCTGTGCGATGCATTCACCGCCTCGAGCGTGTCCAGCACATGACCCAGCAGCGGCTTGCCATCCAAGAGATGAAGAACCTTGTGAAGCTCCGACCCCATGCGGGTCCCTTTGCCTGCGGCCAGGACGATGGCCGCTATCTCTTGCGTCGCTGTCATTGGCCCAGCTCCGGCTCAAGATACCAGCCCCAGGTCTCCTTGTGATCAAAACGGGTCACCTGCTTGGTTTCCAGAAAGGCGTCAAAACCTTCGCGGCCAAGTTCGCGCCCGATGCCCGAGGATTTGTATCCGCCCCAGGGCGCCTGCGTGAACGTCGGCTGGGAGCAGTTGATCCAGATGATCCCTGCGCGCAGTTTTGTCGCCACCCGGTCACAGCGCTCCAGATCGTCAGACATCACCGCCGCAGCCAGCCCGTAGGGGCTGTCATTGGCCAGCCGCACGGCCTCTTCCTCCGTGTCGAAAGGGTTCACGCAAACCACGGGACCAAAGATCTCTTCGCGCCAGATCTCCGCCTCCAGCGGCACATCGGCATAGATGGTGGGCGCGATGTAGTAGCCCATCTCGAACCCTTCGGCCCGTCCGCCCCCTGTTACCAGACGTGCGCCGCTGTCGCGGGCGCGTTCGAGAAAGCCGAGAATCTTGTCATACTGGCTTTTGGCCACGATGGGGCCAAGCTTTACATCCGGTTGATCACCCGGTCCGATCTTGATCGCCTCGGTGACTTCGGTCAGCCGCGCGATCAGCCGCTCATAGATCCCACGTTGAACCAACACCCGCGAGGTTGCCGAGCAGACCTCTCCCTTGTTCCAGAAGATCCCGAAGAGAATCCACTCCACCGCCTTGTCGATGTCGCAGTCATCAAAGATAAGGAAAGGCGATTTGCCGCCCAGCTCCAGAGAAACGGTGCGAATACCCGCCGAGGCCGCCTGCATCACCCTGCGCCCGGTCGCAACCGAGCCGGTAAAGGCAACCTTGTCCACCAGCGGATGCTCAGACAGCGAGGCCCCCGCATCAGTCCCCACACCGGTGACGAGGTTGAACACCCCGGCCGGCAACCCGGCTTTGTCGATGATCCCGGCCAACGCATGACAGGTCATTGAGCAGAGTTCCGATGGTTTCAGAACCACGCAGCAGCCTGCCGCAAGAGCCGGAGCCAGTTTCCAGACCGCAATCAGCATCGGAAAGTTCCACGGGGTGATGGCCGCCACGACACCGACCGGCTCGCGCAACACGTGGCTGTCAAAGCGGATATCGCCGACATCGATCGTCCGCACCGGCTGCGCCGCATCTGCCTCGGCCAGGTCGGCATAGTAGTCGAAACAAAAGGCGGCATCCTCAATATCCCATTGCGCCTCTGGCAGGGGTTTGCCGTTGTCGCGTGTTTCAAGCGCGGCCAATTGGTCGAGATTGTCGCGGATCCCACTGGCGATCCGCCTCAAGGCTACCGCGCGCTCTGATGCGGGCTGTTCCGACCAGACACCGGCGTCAAAGGCCCGGCGCGCGGCGCGCACGGCGCAGTCGATATCGATGCCGCCGCCCGCCGCAACTTCAGCAAAGACCTGTTCGGTTGCGGGATCAATGGCGGGCAAAGTTTCCCCGTTTGCCGGCGCGACAAAGGCGCCGTCAATATAAAGCTCTGTTTTCATGGACGTTCTCGCTTCCTAGGGTTCAGGTGTGTTTTCGGCCTCCGGCACCCAGGAACCAGTCATCCGGGTAGGGGTACCACCAGTCTGCTTCCTTCGCGACGGGATCAAGGATGACCATTTTGGGTTGTCGGAAAGCGTCCAGGCCAATGCGCCCAAGCGCGCGGCCCAGCCCCGAGGATTTGATCCCGCCAAAGGGCAGCGCATCGTTGTCGACCAGCGGGTTGTTGACCCAGACCATTCCCGCCTGCAAGGCCTCAACCGCCTGATGGGCCTCTGCCAGATCACGGGTAAAAACGCTGGCGCCCAGCCCGAAATCGGAGTCATTGGCCATTTCAAGCGCCTCTGCAAACGACTGGGTCCGTACGATAGACACCACGGGGCCAAAGATCTCGTGTTCGAACAACCCCTTGTCCTGAGTGACCTCGGTGACGATTGTCGGCTCGACAAACCACCCCTTGGGCTGATCCGCAGGGATGCCGCCGCCCAGCGCGATGGTTGCGCCTGTCTCGCGGGCGCGGTCGATCCAGGCCAGGACACGGTTGCGCGCCGCTTCGGATACCACCGGGCCGATCTCCGCAATGCCAAGCCCATTGCCCACGCGCAGCTGGCCGGTGCGGTCTATCATCGCGGCAACGAATTCATCATGGACCTCTGCATCGACATAGATCCGTTCCGCCGATGTACAGACCTGACCCGATTGCAGATAGGCTGTGGTCACGGCCGCAGCCGCCGCAACCTCAACATCGGCGTGTTTGGACACGATCATGGGATCGCTGCCGCCCCCTTCGATGACGCAGGGTTTCATCCGGGCAGCCGCCTCCACCGCAATTTTGCGGCCTACCTCTGCCGAGCCGGTAAAGGCGATGGCATGGGTCTTGGGGCTTGCGATCAACTGCTGTCCAAGCTTGGCACCGCCACCCAGGCAGGCAATCAGATCCTTTGGCAGCGCATCAAAGAACTTCATGAACATCAGCGTGCAAATCGTACCAGCGGGAGCGGCCTTGAGCACCACGCCATTACCCGCCGCCAGCGAGGCCGCAATGGTCCAGCAGCCAAGGATCAGCGGGAAGTTATAGGGGACGATATGGACCGAGACGCCATGCGGCGCATAGGTCTGATACTGGAAAGAGCCCGGCTGCATCGCCCCTGCAATCTTGCCCGCATCGTCGCGGGCCATTTCGGCATAGTAGCGAAACACCGGCGGGATATTGGCGATCTCCCCGATCGCCTCCGGGTAGGGTTTGCCGGTCTCGCGCGTCATCATGATGGCGATGTCGGTCATGTCCGCCTGCTCCATCGCATCGGCCACCTTGTGCAGAAGGCCCGCGCGCGTCTTGCAGTCCATGGCCGCCCAGGACTTTTGCGCAGCGTTCACCCGGTCCAGGATCTCCTCGACCTGATCCGGCGCAGGCTCTCCATAGCTGCCGACGGTCTCAAGCGTGGCTGGATCCTCGACCTCATGGAGGGGACCTGCCGTGGCCACATAGTCTGGCGCAAGATAATAGCAGGGGGAAAGCGTATCAGTCATCGGTTGGTCCATTTCTTTGCAGCAAGGCCTTGGGTAGGGTCTCTGCGGCCTTTGCCCAGCCCGGGAGTTCGGCATTCAGGAAGTCTGCGATTTCTGCCAGACCGGCGGCCTGCAGTGCGGTCTGAAATTGGGTAAGAACTCTTGGCAGAAAGGCGAGGTAGCGCGGTTTTGCATCCCGCAGGCACAGGCGCACAAAGACCCCAAGAATTCGCGCATGCCGCTGCGATCCGAGCAGCGCATAGCGCCGTCGGATCGCCTCTGCACCGCCCAGATATGCAGGCGCGCGCTCGCAGTAATATGCAAGCAGACCCTCTTCCAGTCCGAGGGCAAGATCACGGCGCGCATCCTGCAAAAGTGAAACAAGGTCGTATTCGCAGGGGCCAAGGATCGCGTCCTGAAAGTCCAGCAAGCCGCAGCGGGCCACACCCTCACACCCCTCCAGGAACATAAGGTTGTCCACGTGGAAGTCGCGCAGAACCAGTGTCTCGTGGCGCCCCGCGACCGTGGCTAATGCCGTTGCCCACAGTGCGCGGAAAGCGCTGTCGAACCGTTGCACATCCAGGTTCTGCGCAACGGCGGGGGCAAACCAATGCGAGAAAGTCGACAGCTCATCCAGATGCACTTTCAGATCATAGGCAGGCCGATCAATCTGTGCCCCGCGCGCATCATGATGCAGGTGCAGCAACGCATCCACCGCCAGACGATATAGCACGCCTTCATCCACTCCGCGCGCCAGACAACGGGCATAGGTGTCGTCGCCCAGATCCTCGATCAGAGCCAGGCCCCGGGCCGTGTCATGCTGCAGCACCCGGGGCGCAGACAGGCCCAGATCATTGAGATGCGCCGAGATCTGCGCAAAGGCGGCAAAGCCTTGCGGATCATGGCGATCATCCATCAAGAGCAGGTTGTGCCCCAGCACCCGGAAATATCGGCGCGTCGAAGCATCCGCGTCAAAGGCCTGCAACTCGGCACCGGACAGCCCGTGATGATGCAGGAACGCAGCGGCTGCGTCCGTCAGACCAACACTGGCAGAGGATATGGGCACGGCGCGGCTCATCGGATCATGTAGACCTTTTTGATGGTCTCATGAACGGTGCAGACACCCTTCCAGTCCTGCGGGAAAAAGGCAGCTGTATCCGGGGTGATCTCGATCACTTCGCCGCTTTCATGCACATAGGTGCAGCTGCCCTCAAGGAAGTGGCAGAACTCGTCCTTGGTGACGTGGCACTCCCATTTGCCAGGGGTGCAGATCCACAAGCCGCATTCGCTTTGGCCATCCGGCCCTTTGTGCAGGACCTTGCCAGAGGTGCGGCTTTCGCCTTCGATCATGGTGGGAATGATCCCCCAATCCACCGTGTCGGTGATCTCAAGGGGCTTGTGCATGACGGGTGCTTTCATGTCTTTCTCCATTCAGACAAGCATGTAGATGTTGCGCAGGGTCTCGGTGATCTCGGCGGTGCCTTCCCAGCCAGCGGGGAACAGCACGCAGGTGCCCGGCGTGGCTTCGATCACCTCGTCCGATCCATCGCGGCGATAAATCACCCGGCCCGACACGAAATGACAGAACTCGTCCCGCGGGACAGAAATCCGCCAGGTGCCCGGGGTGCAGACCCAGACACCGGTTTCAGGCGAATTGTCCGGCCCCTTGAACAGGAGCCGCCCGGTGGAATGGGACTGCCCCTCGATCATATCGGGTTGAGGCCCCCAATCGAGGAGATCATCATAGGTTGTGGCCCCGTGAATATGCGGGGCCGAAGAGGACAGATCGCTCATGCGCCCTTCTCCGCCAGATCCACCAGCAGGCGCGCCGCTTTTTCTTGACCATTCTGAGATTGCATATGCGCAGAGGTCGCCTTGAGACGTGCCGCCATGTCATGATCCGTGAGGCAGGCTTCGATCTTTTCGATCAGCTCTTCATCGCTCCAGTCATAGCGCTCCGAGCGGAACCCGTGGCCGGTTTCCTGCACGCGCATGGCATTGTCGTGCCCGTCCCAGACATAGGACATGATGATCGCGGGTTTGCCGAAATAGAGGCACTCGGTGAAAGAGTTGTTGCCGCCATGGTGGATGACCGCATCGACCTGCGGAATGACAGAGGGCTGCGGGAACCAGCTGTCGATGATCACATTGTCCGGGATATCGGTGTATTCCTCTTTGTAGTCCCCGACATTGACCAGCGCCCGATAGCGGGAGCCGCCGACAAGCTTGATCAGCCGCTTCAAAAGATCCGTGTCCCCTGCCCCGAGCGAGCCGAAAGAGATATAGAGAAGCGGCCCATCGTTGTTTGCTTTGAAAGTCGGAACCTCATAAGGCTCATCCTGACGCACACAGCCCTCCAGGTATTGGAACTGGGCCGGGTCCAGCGGTTTGGAGCGGTTGTATTTTGCCTGCTCTGGATAAAGCAGCAGGTTCAGATAGGGCGATGCCTCAAAGAACTGGCCCAGCGGATAGGGATCTTCGTTGTTTTCGGCGAGGAAAGCGTTGAAGTCGTCGTGCAGCGGCTTCACCACCTCGTTGAACTTGGCCCGAAAGGTCGCGTGCCCTTCGGTATCTTTTTCAGACATGCCCGACAGATGCGGCGGGATCGCGTCATCTTCGATCTCGTTCTCCGAACAGGAGATAATACGCACCCAAGGCACGCCATGCTGTTTGATCGCCGGGAACAGGATCACATTGTCGACAGAGATCACATCCGGTTTGATCTTGGCGAGGATACCCGGCAGGTCCTTTTGCGCCCATTTGGCGCTGTCGACGATCGCCTCCCAGCATTCCTTGACGTAGTTGTCGATCTGGTCGATCGGCGCCTTGCGAAAGTTCGGGATATGGCCGTTGATGAAGTCCTCCCAGAATTTCGCCATCTGCTCTGGCGGCATCGGCTCGGACAGGTTCACCGGGTGCGCTTCAAAGCCATAGCCCTGATAGACTTCGACAAATCCAGGATCCGAGAGGAACACGGCCTTGTGTCCCATACGTTCAACGGCCTGAGCAATGCCGACCGAGTTGAGCGCGGGGCCAAAGGCCGCCTCGGGGAAAAAGGCAAAGGTTTTCTGTGCCATGGGTGATCTCTCCTGTTGGTGTGTCTTGCCGCTTTTGCTGCGGTTTTGGTTTTCGTGTCGGATCAGGGCGCCTCAGGCCGCAAAAACGCGCGTGTCCTTGGCGTTCCAGCCCAGTTCCACCTCATCGCCCTCAGACAGCGCGGTCTGTTCAGCCTCTTGCGCGGTCAGGCGCACGGTGATCGGTTCGGACGACAGGTTGGTTTGCAGGTGCAACTGCAGATCGAGCCCGTGATAGGCCGTGGCCAGCACCCGGCCACGCGGCCCGCCCCCACCGCGATAGGCTGCGACCTGCAGGCGCTCGGGGCGAATGGCCACCACCACGTCATTGCCTTCGGACAGGCCTTCGGGAAGCTGCGCCGCGACGGGTTGACCATTGGCCGCAATCACTTGCCCTTGCCGTAGCGTGGCGGGCAGGAAATTCATCACGCCGATGAAGTCGGCGGAATAGCGGCTGTTGGGATGCTCATAGATGTCGCGCGGCGTTGCACATTGCAGCAGCTTGCCATCCTTCAGAATCGCCACACGGTCCGCCATCACCAGCGCCTCTTCCTGATCGTGGGTGACGATGATGAAGGTGATCCCGATTTCGTGCTGCAACCGCTTGAGTTCCAGCTGCATGTCGCCGCGCAGCTTCTTGTCCAGCGCGCCAAGCGGTTCATCCAGCAGCAACAGGCGCGGTCGTTTGATCAAGGCGCGCCCAAGCGCCACCCGCTGACGCTGTCCGCCAGACAGCTGATCGGGCTTGCGCCCCGCAAGATGCGACAGTTGGATGATTTCAAGCATCTCGCCAACGCGGCGCTTGATTTCAGACTTGGAGCATTTCTCCATCTCAAGCCCGTATGCAATGTTCTGGGCAATACTCATATGCGGAAACAGCGCATAGGACTGGAACATCAGGTTGACCGGGCGACGGTTGGGCGGCACTTGCGAGATGTCCTTGCCATCCAGAAGGATCTCACCGCCGGTGAGCGTTTCAAATCCGGCCAGCATGCGCAAAAGGGTGGTCTTGCCGCTGCCCGACGCGCCCAAGAGGGCAAAGAACTCATTCTCCTGGATGTCGAGGCTGAACCCATCAACCGCGCGCACCGTGCCAAAGTGCTTTTCCACGTTGCGAAGTGACAAAAGGGGCTGGGTCATTGTCCCGGAAGACCTCCTCGGTTCAGACGCTGCGACAGGGTGAGGGCCACCACTGAGACTGCCATCACGATGGTCGCCAGCGCGTTGATTTCTGGGGTGACGCCAAAGCGGATCATGGCAAAGATCTGCATCGGCAATGTGATCGAGTCGCGCCCGGCACCGGCGGTAAAGAAGGCGATGATGAATTCATCCACCGACAGGGTAAAAGCCAGCAGCGCGCCTGCAATAATGGCGGGAAGCATGACTGGCAGTACGATCCGAAACAGCGTGACGGGCATGCTGGCCCCAAGGTCGGTCGATGCTTCGACAATCGACCAGTCAAAGGTCTTGAGCCGTGCCCGCACCACCGAGCAGACAAAGGCCAGGTTGAACACCACGTGGCTCAGGATCACCGTGTGCAACCCCATGGTCACGTTCAGCAGCGAAAAGAAGCTGAGCAGCGCAATCGCCAGCACGATGTCGGGAATGATCATCGGCGCAAAGATGATGGTCTCAAGAAAGCGCCCCTTGCGGCGGCGGATCTCAACACCAACGGCCAGAAGGCTGCCAAAGAGCGTCGCGAGGGCAGTGGACACCAAGGCCACCACCAAGGTGTTGAAGGCCGCAGACATGATATCACCGTTGCGCAGCAATTCGCCGTACCATTTGGTCGAAAACCCGGTCCAGGCGGTGGGCAGACCTCCTTCGTTGAACGACAGGGCCACCAGCACCGAAATCGGCACATAGAGAAAGGCAAAGACCGCGGCGAGGATCACCAGCATCAGGCGGGGGTTAGCAAGGGACGCCATGTCAGCTCCCCTCTCGCTTGGCGCCGGAGGCCCGTTCGGTGGCAAAGGTCTGCAGCGTCAAGAGCCCCATCATGATGGCGATCAGGATCATCGACAGGGCCGCCCCAAAGGGCCAGTCGTTGGCGGTCAGGAACTGGGCATAGACGAGGTTGCCGATCATCTGGAACTGCCCACCACCCAGCAAGGCCGGGGTCACGAAATTGCCGATCGACAGCACAAAAACAAAGACGAAGCCGGTCGCAATCCCGGGCGCTGTCATCGGCAGCACCACCCGGCGGAACGTGGTCCAGCCGCTTGCGCCCAGATCGCGGGAGGCCTCGGCGATTTCCGGGTTCAGGCGCGACAGCGGCGCATAGCAGGCCAGGATCACGAAGGGCAGATAGTTGTAGACCAACCCGACGACCACGGCCCCTTCGGTGTAAAGAAGCCGCGGCAGCTCTGCATCATAGCCAAGCCAGCGCGCCAGCCCGGTGATCAGCCCTTCCCGGTTCAAAAGAACGATCCAGGCATAGGTGCGCACCAGGTAGTTGGACCAGAAGGGCAGCACGGCAAAAAACAAGAGGATGGGCTGTTGCCGCGATGGCGCCGCCGCGATGGCAAAGGCGGCCGCATAGCCGATGATCACAGCGATCAGAGCAGCAAGGCCGGCAATCCAGGCGGATTTCAGAAAGATGCCCGCATAGAGCGGATCAAACACCAGCGCCAGGTTCTCAAGGGTAAACGTGTATTCGATACCGCCGTAGAGGCCACGCCGAAAGAAGGCCAGCGCCAGGATCAGCAGGCAGGGAATGACCATGAAGGCCGTCAACCATGCCAGGGCCGGTGTCATGAGATAGAGAGGTTTGCGGTCTTGCATGAGAATACAGATGCTGGGCGCAGACCAAAATCTGCGTTCAATCAAGGAAAGAGGCGACGGATCTTTTGCCCGTCGGCCTCTGCTTTTTGGGGCCCTCAGGCCTTACGGCGCGGCCTTGATCTCAGAAACCGTGCGCGCGTAAAGACGCTGCCCCTCACCGACGTCACGGAGCTGCTCGTAGGTGACCAGTTCTTCCGGGCTGATAGCCATATTCGGGAAGCTTGCCAGGAAGTCGCTCGACAGGCTTTCCATCGCGGGCTTGTTCGGCACCTTGTAGAGGATGTTCTCTGCCGCCCAGCCATGGTTCTGGGCATCCAGAATGAAATTCACAAAGGCGTAGGCCGCATCCTTGTTTTCCGAATTCTTGAGGATCACCATGGTGTCCACCCATAGGTCCGAGCCCTCTTCCGGGATGACGTATTTGATGTCGGCGTTTTCGGCGATGCCATAGTTGCACCAGCCATCCCAAGCGTGCACCAACTCGGCTTCGCCCGAGACCAGTTTCGCGTAGAAGGTGGTGTCGTCATAGGCCAGAAGCGTGCCCTTGGCGTCGATCAGCAGATCGCGCACCTCTGCCACCTTGTCCGCATCGGTTTCATTCACCGAATAGCCCTTGGCAAGGAACCCCGCCCCCAGCAGCCAACGGTCGGTTGCCAGCATGGTGGTCTTGCCGCTGACGCCATCGGCAGGTGCCAGCAGATCCATCCAGCTGTCCGGCGCCTCGGCCAGTTTGTCAGACCGATAGCAAAGGCCGGTTGTACCCCAGGCATAGGGCACCGAGAAAGTATTGCCAGGATCATGCGCCAGCTCTCCGGCCTGCGGATAGAGATTGGCTAGGTTGGGCAGCTTGGCGTGATCAAGCATCTCTGCCAAACCAAGGTTGTGCAGGACCTCGGCAAAGGGCGAAGACACAAAGACCACATCATAGCCCTTGCCCTTGGCGGCAATCAGCTTGCCCATGATTTCTTCGTTGGTTCCATGCAGAACCAACTCAGCGCCGTTTCCGGTCGCGGCGCTGTAGCTGTCAATCGCATCGGCGGCCATATAGCCATCCCAGTTCGACACGACGAGGTTCTCGGCCTGCAGCGCTGCGGACATCCCGAGGACCGCAACCGCCGACAAGGCACTCGTCGAGAGCATTTTCCTCTTCATCTGGTTTCTCCCTGTGTGTTGGTAGCCCGGCATCGCGGCCGAGATTTCTTTCAGCAGCTATTGCTTGCCGCCCACCCAAACTGTATTTTTGATTTTAAAAGTACGTCAATTTGTATTTGCTGTTCTCACAAGTCAGCCGCGAGAATGCAGCCAAAACCAAAAGAGAATGACGAGAGAATGGCCCGATCGAAACGCACTCACCACCAAAGCCATCTCCACCTGGCCCAGCAGATCACCGCACTAATCCTGGAACGCGGCATGAAATGCGGAGAACACCTGCCAGAGCAGGCCCTATCCGACGCCTGCGGGGTATCAAGAACGCCAATTCGATCAGCCCTCAAACTACTTGAATCAAAAGATATTATCGAATGGCAACAAGAGAAGGGATATTTCGTCTCCACCGACTCTGCAGACCGCATCACAAGCGCCATCGCAGAACTTGAGAACGCCGAAGACTCGCTCGCCAACCGCATCCTCCTTGATCGCAGCGAGAGGCGCATCGGCGAACTCCAATCCGTAAGCGCACTTGCGCGAAGATACGGCACTTCCAGAAATTCAGTACTATTTGCACTAAAAGTACTGTCTCAAGAGGGAATCGTTACGCAACTGCCGGGCCGGGCGTGGGCCTTTCAGCCCATGGTCGATTCCCCGAAGTCCGCATCCGAGAGCTTCGAGATGCGCCTGATGCTCGAACCCCTGGCCATCTCATCAGCCGGTTTTTCGCTGGACCAGCAAAAGGTCGGCCTCGTGCGCAAAAAAATGAAGGACTTCCTGCAAATTGAAGAGACGCGCACATCAGCGACACTCTTTCAGCGCATCGACATCGAATTTCACAGCCTCATCGCCGAAAGCTCCGGCAACCGTTTCGTGCGCAGCGCATTGCTCACCCACCACCGCTTGCGCCAGGCCTCAAAGAAAGGGCTGACAGTCCCGGCCTTTCGCATGCACCAGGCCATGGAGGAGCATCTGGAAATACTCGACAGCCTAGACAGAAAGCAAAATGAACTGGCGGCCGATCAAATGACCGTTCATTTACGTCGCTCAAGCATTCGACGCCCCGAGGCCACGAACCGTGGCATTTCTCCGCTCATAAGAGGTTCGCGCCCGTGAACACATCCCCGACCATTGCCCTGTTTCCCGAAGCCAGTTTCGGCGCTGCGCTGAACTGCGTCGGCATTGCCCAAGAGCTGCGCAAGCAGGGCGCAACCCCTGTATTCATCTGCCATCCCGGGTTTGTCGGCATCTTTGCCGAATACGGCTTTGCAGAATTTCACCTGACCGCGCATCCCAGTCAGAACACGCAAACCGCCGAGGCCCATTGGGAGGATTTCCTCAACACCCACTTGCCGCATTTCAACCTTCCCCCGCTTGAGCAACTCACGACCTATGTAGCACCCACTTGGGAGGCGATCGTGGATACTGCAATCGACGTGGAGGAGAGCCTGCAGGAAATTCTCACCCAGATCCGGCCGGATGCAATCCTGCTGGACAATGTCATCATGTTCCCCGCCATCACCAAGGCGGGTTGCCCATGGGTCCGGGTTGTGTCCTGCGCTGAAACCGAATTGCCCGATGCAGCCGTTCCGCCTTACCTATCCGGTCTCACCCCGCTCGACACAGCCGGATGCAACGCCTTCAGGAAAGCCTACCGGGCCGCAACGCAAAAGGCCCACAAGCGCTACAATTCATTCCGGCGGCGCTGTGGTTTGACCACACTTCCACCCGATATCTTCCTTGAAAACTCAGAGGACTTGAACCTGCTCCTGGCCCCTTCCGCCGTCAGGTATGACAGGGCTGAGCCGCTTCCTGAGGATCGATTTGTCTTCCTCGAAGGCTGCGTGCGCAACGAAAATCCATTCGAATTGCCCTATTTCCCGAACAGCCGAGGCCCGGTCATCTACACCAGCTTTGGCTCGCTCGGCGCGCTGGACACCGATCTGATCCAGCGCCTGATTGAGGCATTTGCCCATATCGACGCCCGCTTTATCGTCAATGTTGGAGGATATCTTGATAGCTATGATCAGGTTCCCGACAACGTGTTCCTCGGCGACTGGTTTCCGCAACCTTCAGTGGTGGCGCAATGTGACCTCTTCATTCATCACGGCGGCAACAACAGCTTTTGCGAGGCGCTCTACCACGGAGTTCCATCTCTCGTTATGCCATATTGCTGGGACGGGCATGACAATGCCCAGCGAGCCGTCGATACCGGAGTGGGACGACGGGTCAACCGAGCAGCCTGGACATCACAGTCTCTAAAAGCAGACATTCAAGCCCTGTTGCTGGATCACAAACTGCAAGACCAACTCTCCCGGATTTCGGCGCGCATGAAGCAGACCCCCGGCACCAGACAGGCCGCGGATGCAGTGATGAATCTGTTGCGCCGACGCCCCTGAGCGATTTCGAGAAACCCAAGACATGTCTCCTTTTCACAACCCTTACCCCGTCTCGGACACAGAGCGCCATGCACTGTGGGAGGCCCATATGCGCAACGACATCGACGCATTCCTTCGCGGCGATTGGAGCGCGGTTGCGAACGATTTCGACGCCGAGCGTTTCATTGCGCTGGACGCTGGTGGCTCGGCGGATCCGCGCGACTGGACCGTCGGCTTCCCCAACCTGGACGCTTACCGGGCCTCCTGGCTTGAACAATCACTCCAGACCCGCGCCAAGGCCGACCCTGAGCGACTGCGCGCGGCACTCTTTTCAGGGGCCCGGATCGCACGCATTGAATTCTCAAACGGCAACACCGCCATACTTCACAAGGTGTTCGATGGCCAACTGCCTCTTCGCGATGGCACAGAAGAGCCATACGGCTGGCAGTCGGTTTTCACGCTGCAAAAGGCGGGCGGATCCTGGAAGATCGTCAACTTCGTGGGCTACCTGCCGCGCTGAGATCAGAGCCTTTCGATACGAGGACACCAATCTATCCTACCGGGCACCCGCGTTGCCCCGCCCAATTGGAGCGAAGATTGGGCCGAAGAGCCGGGGCAAAATCCTGTTTCATTGGGACGCGCTTCCAAGAGCAAAGCCTCAACAAACCAAAACGAAGGCGACTGGCTAGCCAGTTATCAGGAATTAAACGTAATAATTGTATGCATGTTTACCCGACATGGGGTGGCTTACGTTGTTTGTTAATCGATGGGCGCGACAAAGGACAGGAGCTCCAAAGACCCGAGGAATTGGTGCATGTATCGAGTTTTGGATAGTATCATCCAGTACCACAGCCATGGATTGGTGGCCGTGGCTGCGCTCATTTGCATTGTGGGTTCGGTGCTCTCTACTCATATGTCCAAACGCTTGACCCAATGGACAGGCACACGCCGTCTTGTCCAGTTGCCCCTGGCCGGGTTGATCACCGGGGCGACGATATGGTCCACGCATTTTATTTCCATGCTGTCATACAACCCTGGCCATGCCCACGGCTATGAACCCGTTTTGACCGGGCTATCGCTTCTTGTGGGGATTTTGGGAGCTTTTGCGGCAAACGCGGGCTTGGCATACTGGCGTGGTCGTTTTGTCGGACCTGTTTCGGGTGCAGTGTTTGGGATGACCGTAGCGGCAATGCACTACACGGGCATGAGCGCCTACCTGGTGCCGGGTTCAATCGACTGGAGCTGGCCGCATCTGCTGGCCTCTATCGTTTTGGGCGCAGGCTTTGGTGCGGTCAGCTATGGCTTGATCCTCAAGCCGATTGGCGGGATGGCCGGACGGATCTGGCCCGCCGCCACGATGATGATGTCGATTTGCCTAGTCCACTTCACTGGGATGAGCGCCATCGAGGTCCAGCTTGACTCATCGATAGATGTGCCGACCGAGGTGATCTCGGATACCGCCATAGCCATGCTGATTTTTGGTGTGACCGGGATCATACTCCTGATCGCTCTGGCGTCTGCCAGCATCGAAATCAGTCTGGAGGGTGAAACACGCTCGCAGTTGAACCACGCAGCCCTGCACGATCCGTTGACTGGCTTGCCAAATCGGATGTGGCTTGGCCACAAGCTGGACACGCTGGAAGCCCAACTCCAAGAGGACGAAACGCTGCTTGCCGCAGTCCTGACAATCGACCTCAATCGGTTCAAAGAGGTAAATGATCTCCATGGCCACTCTATGGGTGACGCGGTGCTGCAGCAGGTTTCAATGCGATTGATCGCCCAGTCAGGCGAAAGAGAGTGCATCGCACGGGTCGGAGGCGACGAATTTGTTGCCATAAAGACCGGGTTTCATGGTCTGGAAGAGGTCCGGAACTTTGCGGATCGATTGTACGCAGCCATTGTGAAGCCGATAGAGCTAAAAGAGCTTTCCGCTCGCGTTGGAGCATCAATCGGAATTGCAACGACACTGAAGGACGGACGCGACCCCAATCAGCTATTGCACAAATCAGACGTGGCGATGTACCGGGCCAAATCCGAAGCCGATATCCAGATCTGTGTGTTCGACGAAGAGATGGATCGCCTCAACAAAGACAAGACACAGCTGATACATGACATCCGCCATGCGCTGTGCAACGACGAATTCGAATTGGTCTACCAACTCCAGAACAAGCTGGATGACCTGTCACCAGTCGGGTTCGAGGTGCTCCTGCGCTGGAACCACCCTCATCGCGGACGGGTTTCACCGGATCAGTTCATTCCTGTAGCAGAGGAAACCGGATTGGTACGCGATATCGGGGCATGGGTTCTGAGGGAAGCCTGCCGCGAAGCTGCGCAATGGGATCACCCTTACAACATCGCTGTCAACGTGGCGCCGCAGCAGTTGGTCCAGCCCTCGTTCGTCGAAGATGTGATGGACAACCTGTTTGAAACCGGCCTGGATCCACAACGCTTGGAACTCGAAATCACCGAAGCCAGCATTATCGACGATCAGGCGCACACATTGAAAGTCATGCACAAACTGAAAGCACAACGAATTCGTATTGCCATGGATGATTTCGGTACAGGGTATTCGTCGCTGTCGATGCTGCAGACCTTTCCCTTTGACAAGATAAAGATTGATCGCAGCTTCATTAAGGACGTGCATAAGAACGCCCAAAGTGCCGCGATCGTGCGCTCGACCTTGCTTCTGGGCGCAGCGCTTGAGATTCCGGTCCTCGCCGAAGGGGTTGAAGTCGAAGACGAATTGAACTTCCTGCGCGCGGAAAGCTGCGACTCTGTTCAGGGTTACTATTTCGGACGACCAATGCCCCGAGACGCCGTCCGGCGGATTGTCTGCAAGCCGCGGGATGCTGACGAGGAAACGGCCGCTTAAGGCCAGGACCTGTTTTCCAAAAATCACGACATCTGCGAGAAGTGGTGCGGACACGAAGACCCTTTGACGGTTTTGGAAATGCTCGGCCTTCTCGCCCACAGGAGATGATTTTTTCATTCCCTGCGTGGCGGCGTTGCGCAATGCTTGATCAAAGCAGACCCTCACAAGAGATCACACTATGCTAACACTGGACCGCAATGGTTTCTCTGCATAGCCGAGATCGCTTGACGCCATCTGTGAAAACGACCTTTGTCACCATGATCTCAAATTTGGGGACCCGAAGACTTGAAAAGACCTTCCAAATCAGCTCTTGGGCAGGACCCGCACGCCGTAAAAGACAGCAGAGACAAAAACCTCGAAGTCGCAATTGGGCGGCAGGTTCGGGAACTGCGCAAGACGCAACGGATGACCGGAGCAGATCTTGCGGCGCAAACTGGCTTGTCGACGGGCATGCTTTCCAAAATCGAAAACGGACTGATATCCCCCTCCCTCAGTACGATCTCCACTCTCGCCAACGCCCTCAGAGTGCCGCTCGTTCAGCTTTTCTCAGGCTATGAAGAAGCACGGGGATGTATGCACGTAAAAGCAGGCCAAGGTGTCGAAATCCAGCGACAAGGCACCAGAGCCGGTCATCAGTACAACCTTTTGGGCCATATCGGGTCGAACAGTTCCGGCGTCGTCGTCGAACCCTATCTGATCACCCTCGACAGTGCCTCTGACCGCTTTCCGCTGTTTCAGCATGAAGGCATTGAGTTGCTCTACGTGCTTGAGGGACGCGTCAATTACCGACACGGCGATCACCTCTACGATCTCGAACCCGGAGACTCATTGCTGTTTGACGCCGATTCCCCGCATGGACCAGAGGACATCCGCGTTTTTCCCACCCGGTACCTGTCAATCATCTCATACCCTCAATCGCGCTAGGTGCGCCGATTGCACGTTTTTTTGGCCAAAGCGAAAGGGGCGCCTGATTTTCAGTCGATCCGCCCCAAAGAATGAGCAAGCACTGGCCAAACCAAGAACCTCCGAAATATTTTCCTGTGAGGAAATATTTTTTCCCTATAGTAATGATGCCAAAGGCGGATCCCGCCTCTTAGATCCGATTCAGGAGGACCCTATGTGTGGCATCGTTGGCCTATTTCTAAAAAACGATGAGATGCGCCCAAAGCTGGGCGACATGCTGACCGATATGCTGATCACCATGACCGATCGTGGCCCCGACAGCGCCGGGATTGCAATCTATGGGGATGAAGACGACGGCCGCGTCAAGATCACCATTCAATCGGATACTCCGGACGAGGCCTTTGCCGGTCTTGAGGCGGAGGTGGCACAGGCCGCAGGCGCGCCGGTTGAGGTCAAGGTTCTCGACACTCACGCAGTGCTGACACTGCCAGGCGAAGCCGAAACAGCCGTGATTGACGCCTTGATCGACAAGGGGCTTCGGATCATGGGTGTCGGCGCCTCAATGGAGATCTTCAAGGAGGTCGGCCTGCCGCAGGATGTCGCAGCCCGATTTGACCTGCGCAACATGGGCGGCAGCCACGGTATTGGCCACACCCGCATGGCCACGGAATCCGCCGTCACCACCATGGGCGCGCACCCCTTCTCGACCGCGCCCGATCAATGCCTTGTGCACAATGGCTCGCTCTCGAACCACAACCAGATGCGCCGGAAACTGGCGCGCAAGGGCGTGATGACCCAGTCGGAAAACGATACTGAGGTCGGCGCGGCCTATATCTCTTCCCGGATTGCCGAAGGCGCCACCCTGGGTGAGGCGCTTGAGGGTACGATCAAGGATCTCGACGGGTTCTTCACCTTTGTGACCGGCACCAAGAACGGCTTTGGCGTCGTGCGCGACCCCATCGCCTGCAAACCTGCCGTGATGGCCGAAACCGATGACTATGTCGCCTTTGCCAGCGAATACCGCGCCCTTGTGGATCTCCCCAATATCGAGGCCGCCAAGGTCTGGGAGCCCGAACCCGCAACTGTTTACTTCTGGGAGCGCTGAGCCATGACAACCACGCTCGATATGACCACAACCGAGCTGCGCGAGGTCAACACCACCCTGCAGGCCGCCGCCAAATCGCAAGCCAATGAGGCCTATGTGATCACCAACCCGCGCGGCAGCCATGCCATGGCCTGCGGCCTGGATGGGCCGCTGACAGTGACCATCAAAGGTTCTACCGGTTATTACTGCGCAGGCATGAACAAGAAAGCCGCGATCACCGTCGAAGGCTCTGCCGGGCCCGGTGTGGCAGAGAACATGATGTCCGGTATTGTCACCATTGAAGGGGACGCCAGCCAATACGCGGGCGCCACCGGGCATGGCGGGCTTTTGAATATCAAGGGCAATGCCTCCTCGCGCTGCGGGATCTCCATGAAGGGGATCGACATCGTCGTACACGGCAGTATCGGCCATATGTCGGCCTTCATGGCGCAAAAGGGCAACCTGGTTGTGCTGGGGGACGCAGGCGACGCGCTGGGCGACAGTCTTTACGAGGCGCGTCTTTTTGTGCGCGGCAACGTGAAATCCCTTGGCGCGGACTGCGTCGAGAAAGAGATGCGCCCCGAGCATTTTGAACTGTTGAAAGATCTGCTCGAAAAGGCCGGCGCGGATGCCAGGCCGGACGAGTTCAAGCGATATGGCTCGGCGCGCCAGCTTTACCACTTCAACATCGACAACGCTGACGCCTACTGAGGAGCGCGACATGGACAAGACACCACAGACCGAACCGCGCCAAAGCTGGACCTTCTCGAACGAGATCAACTCAGAAATCCGCAGGGCGGCGGCAACGGGGATCTACGACATTCGCGGCGGCGGCGCCAAACGCCGGGTGCCGCATTTCGATGACCTGTTGTTCCTGGGAGCCTCTGTCAGCCGCTATCCGCTCGAAGGGTACCGTGAGAAATGCGAGACCTCGGTGACGCTTGGTACCCGTTTTGCCAAGAAACCGATCGAGCTGAAGATCCCGGTCACCATCGCTGGCATGTCCTTTGGCGCGCTCTCCGGCAACGCCAAAGAGGCGCTGGGGCGCGGGGCAACCATGGCGGGCACCTCGACCACCACCGGTGATGGCGGCATGACCGAAGAAGAGCGCGGCCATTCCGAAAAGCTGGTCTATCAGTATCTGCCCAGCCGCTATGGCATGAACCCGGACGATCTGCGCCGCGCCGATGCGATTGAGGTTGTGGTCGGTCAGGGCGCCAAGCCCGGTGGCGGCGGCATGCTGCTTGGCCAGAAGATCACCGAACGGGTCGCAGGAATGCGCGATCTGCCAGAGGGGATCGACCAGCGCTCGGCCTGTCGGCACCCGGACTGGACCGGGCCGGATGACCTGGAGATCAAGATCCTTGAGCTGCGCGAGATCACCAATTGGGAAAAGCCGATCTACGTCAAGATTGGCGGTGCGCGGCCCTATTACGACACGGCCCTTGCGGTCAAAGCGGGCGCGGATGTCGTTGTGCTTGACGGGATGCAGGGCGGCACGGCGGCCACGCAGGATGTCTTCATCGAACATGTAGGTCAGCCAACGCTGGCCTGTATCCGTCCCGCCGTTCAGGCGCTGCAGGATCTGGGGCTTCACCGCGAGGTGCAGCTCATCGTCTCTGGCGGCATCCGCACCGGCGCCGATGTGGCCAAGGCGCTGGCGCTTGGCGCCGATGCGGTGGCAATCGGCACGGCAGCGCTGGTTGCGATCGGGGACAATGATCCGAAATGGGAATCGGAGTATCAAAAGCTTGGTACCACCACAGGGGCTTATGACGACTGGCACGAGGGGCGCGATCCGGCTGGGATCACCACGCAGGACCCCGAACTGATGGCCCGCCTTGACCCAGAGGCCGCAGGTCGGCGTCTGCGCAACTATCTGAACGTGCTGACGCTCGAATGTCAGACCTTGGCGCGGGCCTGTGGTCACAACCACATCCACAACCTCGAACCAGAGGATCTTTGCGCGCTCACCATGGAGGCCGCCGCAATGGCCCAGGTGCCGCTGGCGGGAACCAACTGGTACCCGGGCAAACCCGGCTTCTAGGCCGGATCGACAGAGGGGCCGGTGGCCCCTCTCTCTCCATCTGGATACGCAACAGGGAAGAAAACGATGAGCAAACTCGCCAAATTCGCCGCAGACAAAGGCGTCAAATACTTCATGGTCTCCTACACCGATCTGTTTGGCGGCCAGCGCGCCAAGCTGGTTCCCGCCGCTGCCATCGCGGATATGGAGGAAGAAGGCGCAGGCTTTGCGGGCTTTGCCACTTGGTTTGACATGACACCGGCCCATCCCGATATGCTGGCTGTCCCAGATGCCGACGCTGTGATCCAGCTGCCGTGGAAGCCAGAGGTCGCCTGGGTGCCTGCCGATTGCGTGATGGAGGGCACGCCGGTCGAACAAGCCCCGCGCAACGTTCTGAAAAAGCTCGTCCATGAGGCCAGCGAGGCCGGGCTGCGGGTCAAGACCGGGATCGAGGCGGAGTTCTTTCTGCTGTCTCCCGAGGGCGACAAGATCTCGGACCCCTATGATACAGCGGAGAAACCTTGCTACGATCAGCAGGCGGTGATGCGCCGCTATGATGTGATCGCCGAGATTTGCGATTACATGCTCGAACTCGGCTGGGGCCCCTACCAGAACGACCACGAAGACGCCAATGGTCAGTTCGAGATGAACTGGGAGTTTGACGACGCGCTGGTGACGGCGGACCGGCACTCCTTCTTCAAATTCATGGTGAAATCGGTCGCGGAAAAGCACGGATTGCGGGCGACTTTCATGCCGAAACCCGTCGAGGGCCTGACCGGAAACGGCTGTCACGCGCATATTTCGGTCTGGGATCTGGACGGCAAGATCAACGCATTTGCCGGAGATGCGGGCGGTCAGATCGGCGAGGTCGGCCTGTCGCAGCAGGGTGGCTATTTCCTGGGTGGGATCATGGCACATGCCGAGGCGCTGGCGGCGATCACCAACCCGACGGTCAACAGCTACAAACGCATCAACGCGCCGCGCACGATGTCCGGGGCCACCTGGGCGCCTAACACCGTCACCTGGACCGGCAACAACCGCACCCATATGGTCCGCGTGCCCGGCCCCGGTCGTTTTGAGTTGCGCCTGCCGGACGGTGCCGTGAACCCTTATCTACTGCAGGCGGTGATCATTGCGGCGGGTCTGTCGGGCATTCGCTCCAAGGCTGATCCGGGCAAGCGCTATGACATCGACATGTATGCCGAGGGCCATACGGTCAAGGACGCGCCAAAACTGCCTTTGAACATGCTGGACGCGATCCGCAGCTTTGATGCGGATGAGGCTCTGAAAAAGATGATGGGAACAGGTTTTGCGACCTCCTACGTCAAGATGAAACATCAGGAGTGGGACAGCTTTGTCTCGCATTTCTCCCGCTGGGAGAAGGAAAACACGCTCGACATCTAGGTGCGATCTGGCATCGCAAGGCAGGGGAAAACGCGATGAAATTCTCCGGTTTCAAGGTCATGCAGCAGGCGCTGACCGGCCATAGGGGCTGGGCGCCGCTGTGGCGCAACCCAGAACCCAAGCCCGCCTATGACGTGGTGATCATCGGCGGTGGAGGGCACGGTCTGGCAACGGCCTATTACCTGGCGTCCAACTTTGGGATCACCAATGTTGCGGTTCTGGAAAAGGGCTGGCTCGGCTCTGGCAATATCGGGCGCAACACGACGATCATTCGTTCGAACTACCTGCTGCCGGGCAATCAGCCGTTTTATGAGTTCTCGATGAAGCTTTGGGAGAGCCAGGAGCAGGATCTCAATTTCAACTCGATGGTCAGCCAGCGCTCGATCATAAATCTGTTTCACACAGACGGGCAGCGCGATGCCTATCGGCGGCGGGGCAACGCGATGCATCTGAGTGGTGCAGGTGGCGAGATGCTCTCGCAAGAGGCGCTGCGGGAGAAACTGCCCTTCCTCAACTTTGACAATGCCCGCTTTCCCATCAAGGGCGGTTTGATACAAAGCCGTGCAGGCACCGCGCGTCACGATGGCGTCGCCTGGGGCTATGCGCGGGCAGCGGATCAGCGCGGCGTCGATCTGATCCAGAACTGCGAGGTCACCGGCTTTCGCATCGAAGGGGGCCAGGTCACCGGCGTCGAGACCACACGCGGTGTGATCGGTGCGGGCAAGGTCGGCGTCGCGGTGGCTGGCTCCTCCAGTCGGGTCATGGAGATCGCCGGGATGCGCCTGCCGATCGAAAGCCATGTGCTGCAAGCCTTTGTTTCCGAGGGACTGAAACCCACCATTCCAGGCGTCATCACCTTTGGCGCGGGGCATTTCTATGTGAGCCAGTCCGACAAGGGCGGGCTGGTCTTTGGCGGCGACATCGACGGCTACAACTCCTATGCTCAGCGCGGCAACCTGCCTGTGGTCGAAGATGTACTCGAAGGCGGTATGGCCCTGATGCCGATGATTGGCCGCGCGCGGCTCTTGCGGGCTTGGGGCGGGGTGATGGACATGTCGATGGATGGCTCGCCTATCATCGACCGCACCCATATCGACGGGCTCTACCTGAATGGCGGCTGGTGCTATGGCGGTTTCAAGGCAACCCCCGCTTCCGGCTATGCCTTTGCCCATCTCCTTGCGACCGATACGCCGCATGAGACCGCCACCGCCTTTCGGCTGGACAGGTTCGCGCGGGGCTATGTCATCGATGAAAAGGGCGTTGGTGCCCAGCCGAATTTGCACTGAGGGCCTGCCATGCTGATCCCCCATCCTCTGCTTGGTCTGCGCGATGCGCAGGAGTTCACCTATCTGGGTGACGCCAGTCTGATGAGCCGCCCCGCGCCCGAAGCCGGTGAAGCTGCGTTCTGCGACTATGTGTTCCTGCGCGACAACCCGGCCGGAGTGCACCGCGAATTGTGGTTTCACGAACAGGGCGACCGCTCCTGGCTGGTGGTGACACGCGATACCGTGACCCATGAGATCCTTGGCGCAGAGCTGGCAAGTGACTATGCGAGGAGCTCCTCATGAGCCGTCTGTCTGGTGGTCTGATTGATCGCGATACGCCGCTGAACTTTCACTTCAACGGGCGCAGCTACCAAGGCTATGCGGGCGATACGCTGGCCTCGGCGCTGATTGCAAACGGGGTGCGGCTGGTTGGGCGCAGTTTCAAGTACCATCGCCCGCGCGGGATCTTCACCGCCGGCTCAGAAGAGCCGAACGCGCTGGTGACCCTGCGGGAGGGCGCGCGGGCCGAACCCAACACGCGGGCCACGATGACAGAGCTGTTCGACGGACTGGTGGCGCGCTCGCAAAACCATATTGGCTCCCTTGAACATGACCTCTTGGCGGTCAATGATCTTCTGTCGCCGTTTCTTGCGGCGGGCTTTTACTACAAGACCTTCATGTGGCCGCGCGCTTTTTGGGAAAAGCTCTATGAGCCCGCGATCCGGCGCGCGGCGGGGCTGGGTGCCTTGTCGATGGAGCCTGACCCCGACGCCTATGACAAAGGCTTCCTGCATTGTGACCTTCTGGTGATCGGCGGCGGGGCCGCAGGTCTGGCCGCTGCGCTGACCGCAGGGCGCGCCGGGGCGCGGGTGATCCTCGCCGATGAGGACTCGCGTTTTGGCGGGCGGTTGCTGGCAGAAAGTGACACTCTGAATGGCGCGCCTGCGGTTGACTGGGTTGCTGCGGTCTGCGCTGAGCTGGACCAGATGCCGAACGTCCGCCTGATGTCACGCACCACCGTGTTCGGGGCCTACGACCATGGCATCTATGGCGCCGTAGAGCGCGTCGCCGATCATCTGCCCACACCGGGAGCGTGTGTACGGCAGACCCTGTGGCGGATCACGGCCAGGCGCACGGTGCTGGCGGCGGGCGCGACCGAGCGGCACATTCCCTTTGCAGACAACGACCGTCCCGGCATCATGCTGGCCGGTGCCATGCGGGCCTATGCCAACCGCTGGGCGGTGTCCCCGGTTCCGGCTGGCGACAAGGTCGCGATCTTCACCAATGGAGACGACGGCCACCGAACTGCGCTGGATCTGATAGCCAAGGGGGTGCGGGTCTCGCATGTGATCGACACCCGCACGGATGCGCCGCGTTTTGGCGACTATGATCTGCTGAGCGGGGCAACGGTCACCGGCAGCCGAGGGCGCAAGGGGCTGCGGGCGATCCGTGTGGCGCAGGATGGCCGGGAGACATGGCACATTGTGGGCGCTCTGGCCGTGGCGGGTGGCTGGAACCCGAATGTGCACCTGGCATCGCATCACCGTGGGCGGCCTGTTTGGGACGAGAGCGCGCTGGCCTTTCTGCCCCATAACCCGCCCATGGGCATGGTTCCCGCCGGGGCCTGCGTAGGAAAAGGCGGCACGGCCGAGGCGCTGGCGGATGGGATGCGCGCCGCATGCGCGGCCTTGGCAGAGCTTGACTTTTCAGCGAAACCGATCTCCCTGCCCGAGGCCCAGAACGCCTCTGCGGCGCAAGCGCCATACTGGCATGTTCCGGGCACGCGCCGCGCCTGGGTTGACTTTCAGAACGATGTGACGGTCAAGGACATTGCGCTGGCCCATAAGGAAAACATGCGCTCGGTCGAGCATCTGAAACGCTGGACCACGCTGGGGATGGCGACGGATCAGGGCAAGACCTCGAATGTGTCGGCTCTGGCGGTGATGGCAGAGATTACTGGCGCCACCATCCCCGAGACGGGCACCACCATTTTCCGCCCGCCCTATACGGGCGTTGCGCTGTCGGTGCTTGGCGGCGGCGATACAGGGGAGCACTTCCGCCCCAAACGCCTGACCCCGACCCATGGCTGGGCCAAGGCGCAGGGCGCCGAATTTGTCGAGGTCGGCCCCTGGATGCGCGCGCAGTATTTTTCCCGCGACGGGGAAACCCATTGGCGGCAATCGGTTGACCGGGAGGTTCTGGCCGTGCGCCGCGATGTGGGCCTGTGCGATGTGACCACATTGGGCAAGATTGATGTGCAGGGCACCGATGCGGGGGAATTCCTGAACCGCGTCTACGCCAATATGATGGGCACGCTCAAGGTGGGCATGGTCCGCTATGGGCTGATGCTGCGTGAAGACGGCCATCTGTTTGACGATGGCACCTGCGCGCGCCTCGCCGAGGATCACTATGTGGTCACCAGCACCACGGCCAATGCAGGCGCGGTCTATCGGAATATGGAGTTCGCGCGCCAGTGCCTGTGGCCGGATCTCGATGTGCAACTGATCTCCACCACCGACGCCTGGGCGCAGATTGCAGTTGCCGGTCCCAAATCGCGGGCGCTGCTGCAGCGGATCGTGGATGGGTTTGATCTGTCGAACGAGGCTTTTCCCTTTATGGCTTGCGCCGAGCTGACCATCTGCAAGGGCTTGCGCGCGCGGCTGTTTCGGATCTCTTTTTCCGGGGAACTGGCCTATGAAGTCGCCGTTCCCGCCCGCTATGGGCAGGCCTTGATGGCGCGGCTGATGGAAGCAGGCGCGGATCTGGGCGTGACCCCCTATGGCACCGAGGCGCTGGGTGTCTTGCGCACCGAAAAGGGCCATGCGGCGGGCGCTGAGCTGAACGGACAGACCACGGCGCAAATGCTGGGGCTGGGGCGGATGGTCTCTGCCAAAAAGGATTCGATCGGTGCAATCATGTCTAGGCGCGAAGGGCTGGCGCAGGATCGCCGCCGTCTGGTTGGGCTGAAATCCTGCACGCCAGAGGTGCAGATCCCGGCGGGCGCGCATCTGTTCACCAAGGGAGCCACTCAGTCGCTCAAGACGGATCAAGGCTGGGTCACCTCTGCCTGTTATTCGCCCCACGTTGGCGGCTACATCGCCCTTGGGTTTGTCGAGAATGGCGACCGCCGCATGGGTGAGATCCTGACAGCTGCCAACCCGCTTGAGGGGCAGTCTTTCGAGGTTGAAGTCACCTCTGCTCATTTTGTTGATCCCGAAGGAGGGCGCCTGCGTGACTGACCTGACACCCATCACCGCGCTTGGCGCAGCAAAACCGGCAGAAGTCAGCCATGGTTCGCTGACGCTGACCGAACGGCCCGATATCGGGCTGGCCTCTTTGGCCCTTCGCAAAGGCGTGACCTGTCCTGAGGGCTTGCCCGCAGCAGGAGAGGCAACGGATCGTGTGTTCTGGATTGGTCCGGGTCAATGGATGATCGAAGGGCCGGGACAGGCCGATAGTGATTTTGCAGCACAGGTCAAAGGCGATTTTCCGGGCTGCAGCGTCACCGAGCAGACAGATGGGTTTTCTGTCGTCGAGGTCCACTCGCACGATGGCGCTGCGGCGATTGAGGCTTTGCTGGCCAAGCTGGTGAACATTGATCCGGTCGCCTTGGCTCCGGGATGCGCGCACCGCACTGCATTGCATCACATGACTGTCTTTGTGATCCGCCGCGCAGATGATCAGATCGCCATCATCGGGATGCGCGGTTATGCAGGCGCGCTGTGGCATGCGGTCGACCTTGCAGCCCGGCGACTGGAGTCATGAGACGTGCGTGACAATCCGGCGTTCTCGGGCTATCGCCACCAGAGGTGGCGACACACTGAGCCAAAGCCCTCTTTTGAACCACTCCGCGCCTTCGTGACGCGATCCTTCAGGAGCACCGAATGACCAAATATTGCCTCACCGTCGCTTGCCCGACCGCACGCGGGATCGTTGCGGCCGTTGCGACCTTTATGGCTGAGCATGGCTGCAACATCACCGACAGCTCGCAGTTTGACGACGCCGACACCGGGCGGTTCTTCATGCGGGTTGCCTTTGAATCGCAACAGGGCGCGTCGCTGGAGCAGCTACAGGGTGATTTTGCGACGGTCGCCGAAGAGTTCGGGATGCAGTCGGCCTTCCATGACGGCACGGCAAAGATGAAGGTTGTGATCATGGTCAGCCGCTTTGGCCATTGCCTCAATGACCTGTTGTATCGGGTCAAAATCGGCGCCCTGCCCATCGAGATTGTCGCGGTGATTTCCAACCACATGGACTATCAAAAGGCCGTGGTGAACGCGGATATTCCGTTCCACTGCATCAAGGTCACAAAGGAGAACAAGCCCGAGGCCGAAACCGCCATCATGCGTGTCGTCGAAGAGACCGAGGCCGAGCTGATCGTCCTGGCCCGCTACATGCAGATCCTGTCCGACGAGATGTGCCAAAAGATGTCGGGCCGTATCATCAACATCCACCACTCCTTCCTGCCGTCGTTCAAAGGTGCCAACCCCTACAAACAAGCCTTTGCGCGCGGTGTGAAACTGATCGGCGCGACCTCCCACTATGTCACCGCAGATCTGGATGAAGGGCCGATCATTGAGCAGGACATCGTGCGGGTGACCCATGCGCAATCACCCTCTGACTATGTTTCTCTTGGCCGCGATGTCGAAGCGCAGGTGCTGGCGCGCGCCATCCATGCCCATGCTCATCACCGGGTGTTTTTGAACGAAGACAAGACCGTGGTGTTTCCCGCCTCGCCAGGCAGCCATAGTTCGGAACGTATGGGCTGAAGAAGCCTACTGAGCCCGACTTGGGACAAGGGGGAGACACGGCTTCTCCCCTTGGCTGTCCGTTCATCGTCTCAGGCTTTGTCTTGGGTGGCGGCCTCTTCCTCAAGCACCTTGCGGGCGGCGCGGAAACACTCCAGGGCCTGCGGCACACCGCAGTAGATGCCAATGACGTGGATGATCGCGCGGATTTCATCCTGAGTGACACCGTTGTTGATGGCGCCGCGGCAATGCAACTCCCATTCGTGCATCTTGCCCAAAGCCCCGATCATCGACAGGTTCATCATCGACCGGGTCTTGGCATCGATCACATCATCGCCCCAGCCGAACCCCCAGCACCAGGCGGTCATCGCCTCCTGAAAGGGCCGGGTAAAATCATCGGCGGCAGCCAGGTTCCGCTCAACGTATTCGGCGCCCAAGGTGGCCTTGCGCTGCTCCAAACCTTTGAGGAAAAGATCTTCGTCAAAGCTGCTCATCTGTCTGTTTCCTCTTCCTTTTAGGGTATCATAGCCCTTCGGTGATAAACACCTCGGCGCGGCAGGCCCCGTCCCGGCAGGCACGGGCGGCACTGTATTCCGGCGAGGCATAGCAGGCCCGCGCCTGCTCAAGTGAGGGGAATTCGATCACCACATGGCGCTCCCAGAGCGGGCCTTCGCAACAGTCGGTTTCACCGCCCCGCGCCAAGAACCGGGCACCATAGCGTTCAAAGGCCGCCGGGGCCAGCGCCTGATAGCCTGCATAGGCCTCGGGGTCGGTAACAGTGACACGAGCGATCCAATAGGCACGGCTCATGATGGGGTTTCCTCTTCATTGGCCAGCATCTTTGCGGCCACCGCTTTGGCATCCGTCAGGTGGCGCTTGACAGCGGCGCTTGCCGCATCCGGATCGCGACCGGTAATGGCATCGCAGATCTGCTGCATATGCACAGGACCGCGGGTTTCGCGGTCAGAACTGGCCAGGGTCAGAATACGGAGCCGAGAAATCCTGCCATTCAGGCGCTGCACCACCTCCCAAGCGATGCTGTGCCCCGCTCCGGCAAAGATGAGACTGTAGAATTTGGTGGTCGCCTTGAACAGGGTTCCCGGCGTTTGATCCTCAGCCGCTGTTTGCAGATCGCGCAAAGCAGCTTTTAGCTGCTGCTGCAGATCCACCGTCATATTGCGCGCGCAGTCCGCCGCAGCTGCCGTTTCGAGCTGAAGCCGGATGTCGTAGATCTGCCGGGCGTCGTCCCAGGTCAGTCGGGAGACACGCGGCCCCACATTCGGCTGATGCTCAACCAGCCCTTCGGCATCCAGGTAGCGCAGGGTTTCGCGCACGACCGTGCGGCTCACCCCAAGCTGTTCACACAATACCCGCTCGACCAGCCGCTCGCCGGGCTTGAAGGTTCCGTCGATAATCGCATCGCGCAACCGTTCCAACACCACATCGCGCAGCGTGGTTGGCTGAAGATCTATCTTTTGAAGGCCCTGATTCTGCATGGCCAGACGCTACCAGCCCCCCGGCATGCACGACAAGCTTGATTGTAGGATTGTATTACGGTACACCATTATTAAATCGCACCCAAGGCTGAGAGGAAACGAGATGCCCGCCCAGATCCGCAAGACGCTGCTCCATGTGGAGGACACGCATATCGAAGGTGGAAAAGAGGCTGCTGTTCCGCTCAAGATGATCGCCGCTGTTGCCGTGATCACCAATCCCTGGGCCGGGCGGGGATTCGTCGAAGACCTGCGCCCCGAGATCGCCGCTTGCGCCCCCGGCCTTGGCAAATTGCTGACCGGTATGATCCTTGATGCCGCAGGTGGCGGGGACAAGGTCGAAGGCTACGGCAAATCCGCCATCGTCGGCGTCAATGGTGAGGTGGAGCACGCCTCGGCGCTGATCCACACCCTGCGCTTTGGCAACCACTACCGCGAAGCCGTTGGTGCAAAGTCCTATCTGGCCTTCTGCAACACCCGAGGGCCTGCCAATGCGCCCCTGATGATTCCGCTGATGGACAAGAACGACGGCGGGCGCCGCAGCCATTATCTGACCATCCAGCTTTCTGTTGCGGATGCCCCTGCGCCCGACGAGATCGTGATTGCCCTGGGTGCCTCCATCGGCGGGCGCCCGCATCACCGTATCGGAGACCGCTATCAGGACCTCAAGGAGCTTGGCCATGACGTTGACAACCCTGCCGCCGTCTGAGCAGTCCGGCCGGATCGGCTACCGGGCGGCAGGCACAGGTGCCCCATTGGTTTTGCTGCATGGCGTGGGCATGCAATCGGCGGCCTGGGCCCCTCAAATTGCGACCTTTTCAGCCTCGCATCATGTGATTGCGCTGGATCTTCCAGGACATGGTTCCAGCGCCCATCTGCCCGCAGGCTCAAACCTGACCGAATTTGTGGATTGGGCTGCAGGTGCCATTCGGGCGCTCGGCCACGATCGGGTCAGCGTTGCGGGGCACTCCATGGGCGCTTTGGTGGCAGGCGGGCTTGCGGTCCGCCACCCGGACCTGGTTGAGCGGGCGGCCCTGCTGAACGGAGTGTTTCGCCGGAGCGAAGCGGCTCGTGATGCGGTCAAGGCCCGCGCGGCGCAAATCGGCACAGGCACTTTCGATATCGAGACGCCGCTTGCACGATGGTTTGGTGCAGGGTCCGAAGACAGCAGCGTCCGGGCCGATGTCGCAGACTGGCTGAAAGCGGTGGATATTGACGGCTATGCCACAGCCTACTCCGCCTTTGCAGGCGGGGACGACGTCTATGCCAATGGTTTTGCCACGATCCGCTGCCCCTTGCTGGCGCTGACCGGAGATCAGGATCTGAATTCCACACCTGCCATGTCCCATGCCATGGCCGACGCCGCGCCGATGGGGCAGGCTGTCATCATCAAGGGACACGGGCATATGGTGAACCTCACGGCCCCCAAAGAGGTGAATGCCGCACTCACAAGCTGGCTTGAAACCAGCCCCGCAAAGGAGGACGTCGCATGACAGACATGGATCCGCAGGCCCTGCGCCGGGCCTTTGGGGCCTTCATGACCGGGGTGACCGTGGTCACCAGCCGTGACAAAGACGGACAGCCTCTGGGCTTTACCGCAAATTCCTTCACCTCTGTTTCTCTTGATCCGCCACTGGTGCTGGTCTGCCTTGCCAATACATCCTCCAACTATGCGGCCTTTACCGAAGGCGCAGGCTTTTCCGTCAACGTACTGTCCGAAACGCAAAAGGACATTTCCAACACCTTTGCGCGCCCCTCGGAGAACCGGTTTGAACATGTGGCCTGGCGCGAGGGGCCGCAAGGCTCACCGGTGCTGGAGGGCGTCTCAGCCTGGTTCGACTGCGCCATGCACAAGGTCGTGCCCGCCGGGGACCACGCCATCCTGATCGGGGAGGTCCGCGCCTTTGATACGGATCCTGCGCCGGGTCTGGGCTATGCGCGCGGGGCCTATGTCACCCCGGCGACCGAGGCAAAGGCTCTGGACCGCCGCACCGGTATCATGGTCTCGGCACTGATCAGGCAAGGCAACTCGGTTCTGCTGGTCGATCACCGGGACGGCAGCCTCACTCTACCCGAAGCGCAGGTGGGCGACGATGGCGTCACCGCCACGCTGAACAGACTTCTGGAGCAAACCGGGCTCGCCACCGAGGCCGGCTTTATCTACGCGGTCTACGAGGATACGCACCGGGGATGCCAGCATCTCACCTTCCTGTGTGAGGCCGAGGCGGGGACCCCTCGCATCGGGGCCTTTGTGCCGCCCACTGACTCGAGCCTGATGGACCTTGCCGACCCTGCAATGGTCTCGATGCTGGCGCGTTTTGCCGAAGAAGCGCAGCTCGGCAACTTTGGACTGTACTACGGAAACGAACGCAGCGGTCAGGTGCGTGAAATCAACAGGGAAGCCCAGTGATATGAAATTCTCGCTGTTTGCACATATGGAGCGGATCTCGGAGAGCCAGGATCAGAGACAGCTCTACAAGGAGTTTGTCGAGCTATGCCAGATCGCTGATGAGGGCGGCATGCACGCGGTCTGGACCGGCGAACATCACGGTATGAACTTTACCATCGCGCCGAACCCGCTGCTCAATCTCGTGGATCTGGCGCGCCAGACCAAAAACGTGCGCCTTGGCACCGGTACTGTCATCGCGCCTTTCTGGCACCCGATCCGTCTGGCCGGAGAGGCCGCCATGGTGGATATCATGACCGATGGGCGGCTTGAACTGGGCATTGCCCGCGGTGCCTATAATTTTGAGTATGAGCGCCTGCGCCCCGGTATGGATGCCTGGGAGGCCGGTCAGCGCATGCGTGAGCTGGTCCCTGCTGTGAAAGGGCTGTGGAAAGGGGATCACGTGCTCGAAGGGGAGTTCAATTCCTACCCTGCGACCACTTCGGCACCGCTGCCCCTGCAACAGGACGGCCCGCCGATCTGGGTGGCCGCCCGCGATCCAAACAGCCACGAATTCGCGATTGCCAACGGTTGCAATGTGCAGGTTACGCCCCTTTGGAAAGGCGACGAGGAAGTGCGTCACCTCGCTGAAACCTTCGATGCCGCCTGCACCAAATTTGCAGACAAACCCCGTCCAAAGCTGATGCTATTGATGCACACCTATGTGGCCGATGGCGACGGGGATGCACAGCAGGCCGCCGAAGAGCTGAACCGCTTCTACAATTACTTCGGCGCCTGGTTCATGAACAAGCGCGAGATCCGCAAAGGTCTGATCAAGGAACTGACCGAGGAAGAGATCGCAGCCCATCCGTTCTATTCGCCCGAGGCCATGTCCCGCGATCTGGTGATCGGAGAGCCGGGCGCGGTGATCGACCGGCTCAAATCCTACCAAGCAATGGGCTATGACGAATACGCCTTCTGGATCGACTCCGGCATGAGTTTTGAGCGCAAGAAAGCCTCGCTTGAACGCTTCATCTCGGATGTAATGCCAGCATTTGCATGAGGAACGCCATGGACCGGTTTCAGCACTATATCGACGGCGCATTCGAAAATGGCACCGCGGGTTTCGAGAGCCTTGATCCGGCCACGGGCCAGCCCTGGGCCGTAATGCCGGAGGCCACTGCGAAAGATGTGGAGCGCGCCATTCGTGCGGCGGACAGGGCGTTTGTTGCGCCAGCCTGGGCCGGACTGACGGCCACGCAGCGCGGCAAGCTGCTGTATCGTCTGGCCGATCTGGTGCAAGAGGCCGCGCCGCGCCTTGCAGCGCTGGAAACCCGCGACACCGGCAAGATCATCCGCGAAACCTCGGCCCAGATTGCCTATGTCGCTGACTATTATCGTTACTATGCCGGACTGGCAGACAAGATCGAAGGCGCGCATCTGCCCATCGACAAGCCCGACATGGAGGTCTGGCTGCGCCGGGAACCTGTCGGCGTGGTGGCCGCCATCGTGCCCTGGAACAGTCAGCTGTTTCTCTCTGCCGTCAAATTGGGCCCAGCCCTCGCGGCAGGCTGCACCGTGGTTCTGAAGGCCAGCGAGGACGGCCCTGCGCCGCTGCTTGAATTTGCGCGCCTGGTCCATGAGGCGGGTTTCCCGGCGGGCGTTGTCAATATCCTCACTGGCGGCCCCGAAGCAGGCAAGGCGCTGACCTCCCACCCGATGGTCGCGCATGTGGCCTTTACCGGCGGGCCGGACACCGCACGCCATATCGTGCGCGCCAGTGCGGACAACCTGGCCAAAACCTCGCTTGAGCTGGGCGGAAAGTCTCCGTTTATCGTCTTTGAGGATGCCGATATTGCCAGCGCGGTGAATGCGCAGGTTGCAGGGATCTTTGCGGCCACCGGGCAAAGCTGTGTGGCAGGCTCACGCCTGTTGGTGCAGCGCTCGGTGCGGGATGCATTCGTTGAGCAGTTGAAAGCCAAGGCCGAAGCGGTGCGCATCGGGGCTCCGAACGATATGGAAACAGAGGTGGGGCCGCTGTGCTCTCTTCGCCAGCGTGAGCGCATCGAAAGCGTTGTTTCGCAGTCGCTTGACGCAGGCGCCAAGCTGATCAGCGGAGGAGAAGCGCCCCAGGGTGACGGCTTTTTCTTTCCGCCCACCATCCTTGATTGCAGCGAGGCGCCAGAGGCCCCTTGCGTCACCGAAGAGCTGTTTGGTCCGGTGCTGTCTGTCCTGAGCTTTGACACCGAAGAGGAGGCCATCGCGCTTGCCAACGCAACGCCATATGGGCTTGCCTCTGGCGTTTTCACCCGCGATCTGACCCGGGCCCATCGCATGATCCGCGCCATCCGGGCCGGAATTGTATGGATCAACACATATCGCGCCGTCTCTCCCATTGCGCCATTCGGAGGGCACGGGCTTTCGGGTCATGGACGCGAAGGCGGGCTTGCCGCAGCCCTGGATTATACAACGGTGAAAACAGTGTGGCTGCGCACCTCGGACGACCCGATCCCCGACCCATTCGTCATGCGTTGACCCGTGCCATCACAGTTCAACAGCCAACTGAAAAACCACCTTTTGTGTGTGGTTTCTGGACGGTCGCTTCGGACAGGATACGATCATGGAGCGATCTCCCAGCGGGATGAGGAAAAACCCTGCCGCGCATACTCAACGCTAAGGTGGGGCGATTTTCGGGAAAACGAGGATGCCAGATGCGCCTCGGATGCCACGTTGAAGTTTCCCGGCCTGATCGAAGCCCTTCCGTCTGAAAGGCAACTGGCCCAAACCGCCCCCCAGAAGCCGGAAGGCGGTCCAGAATGATTGAGCCGGGGCGGTCTACTATGGCCTCGTATCGCCCAAAGGCCTTGAATTACCCAAGCCAGACGTTGCGCAGGGTCTGACCGAACCCGCCCATGGCTCCAACCGAATGTGGTGTGTATCCCATGACATGTGCAGCGGTGGCCTCCAACTGGTTGGCAAAGACGGGGATCATCAGACCGCCATCCTCGTTCAGCATGTGCTGTAGGTCACAATAGATCTGGCGTCGCTTGGTTTCGTCCAATTCCGCCCTTGCTGCAATGATCATCTGATCGGTGGTCTCGTTGCCCCACATCGTTTCGTTCCAGCTGCCCCCCGCCATATGCGCAATGGTCAGAAAGGCATCAACCGTGGGGCGCGCGTTCCAGCCGGACATGGTCATCGGCTTTTGCATCCAGGTTGTGGACCAATAGCCATCGGACGGGACCTTCGAAACTCTGACGTCAGCCGCGCCCTTGGCCGATTGCTGGAAGGTCAACGCAATGTCATTGGCCGAGTTGCCGGCCGTTTCCGATGTGAAAAGCTCGACCGCGTTGATGCCCGCCTTGTCAAAGTAGAACTTTGCCTTGTCCAGATCATAGTCAGCGGGTTTGACGTCCTCGCACCAGTATTTGTAAGTCGGCCCGATGGGCGTGTCCGCTGCAATGGTGCCAATCCCCTTGAAGACCTGGTTCAGAACCAGTTCCCGGTCAAGCGCATGTTTCATGCCCTTTCGGAAGTCTGGATTGTCCGTCGGCGCCCGATCCGTCATCATCACCATGTTGGAAAAGGCACCAGAAGGGGTGTTGTGAACCGCGACGTTGGGGTTTGCTTCCATCTGCGCCAGCGCAAAGGTCGGAACCCCTGTGATCAGGTCCACGTCTCCGGCTAGGAACGTACTGATCATGGCGTTGGCATCCGGTACAGGAATGAAATCGAGACCGTCGAGATAGGGCTTGCCGTCCTCGTAGTAGTCCTCAAAGCGTTCAAGAACTACACGTTCGCCCGGGATGAACTCCATCACCTTGAACGGACCGGAACCGATGGCCCTTGCGAAATCGGTGAACCCTGCGGGATGGATGGACAGATGGTAGTCGGACATGATGACCGGCAGGTCAGCATTGCCAGAGGACATGACGATCTTGACACTCATCGCATCGGGGGCGCTGATCTCGGTCACGGTGGCGAGCAGTGCCTTGGCAGGAGATTCAGAACCTTCCGCAATGTGGCGTTGCAGGCTTTCAACAACATCTGCCGATGTCAGCGACTGGCCATTGTGGAAGGTGAGACCGCTCCGCAGTTTGAAAACCCATTCGGTGGCCGCATCGTTGACGCTCCACTCCTCGGCAGCATCGCCTCCGACCTCCAGGTTTGGCGCAAAACGTGTCAGGCGCTGATAGACGCAGTTGCCCAGAATACCGTCTGCCTCATCCGTCATACCGATCGGCTCAAGCGTATCATCGGTGTTGCCCTGAGCAATACGCAGCCAACCGCCACGACTGGGCGTCTGCGCAAAAGCAGGCCCCGCAGCGCTCAGAACCGCACTGGCCGCCGGCAAGACCAGCCCAGCGGCCCCTGCCCGCTTGATAAAACCGCGGCGGCTCAGCGCACCGGCCCGGTAGCGTCGAACGAGACCATCAATATCTGACATTTGCATTCCTCCCAACATGCGCGTTTTCACGCCCTGGGACGCAGCCTGAAACAAACCAGAACCGATATCAAACGACACAAAGCACACCCTAGGCATAACTCCAGTTATGCCTGACCCAGACTTTTGGCAGTTTGGATACCCACCTCAGGAACTGCCGAGCCATAACAAAAACACACCCAAACGGGCGAGTTTTGTTGGTTGTTCGCAGCATGAGCTTTTTGGAAGATCGTGCAGGCCTTGGAGGGAGGAACAGGGTGTACAAGATCATTTTGTGGCGGCTGGGCCAGGGGTTGCTTACCCTATTTCTGGCCTCCGTCATCATTTTTGCCGCAACCGAGATCCTGCCCGGAGATGTGGCCGAAGCCATTCTTGGGCAAAGCCGCACAGAAGAGGCGCTGGCCACATTGCGCGAAGAGATGGGACTTAATCGCCCTGCCCTGGTGCGCTATCTCGATTGGCTCAACGGATTGCTAACAGGAGACCTTGGGACCTCTCTGGCCACCAAACGCCCCGTGGCCGACATGATCGAAAGCCGCCTTTGGAACACGGTGCGCCTGGCCCTGCTTGCTGCGGCCATCTCTGTTCCCCTGTCATTGTCACTTGGGCTATGGGCCGCAATGCGAGCGGGCGGACGCATCGACAAGACGCTGGCGGTTTCCACACTGGCCCTGATCGCAGTGCCGGAGTTTTTCATCGGTCTCGTCCTGATGAAACTCTTTGCCGTCGAATTGAAGTGGTTGTCGGCGACGGCAAACACGCGTCCCTATTATGACTTCTGGGACAATTTCCGTGCCCTGGCACTGCCCGTTGCGACACTCAGCTTTGCCGTGCTGGCGCATATGATGCGAATGACCCGCAGTTCCGTAATCAATATTTTCACATCGCCCTATCTGGAAATGGCCGCCTTGAAAGGGTTGCCCAAAAGGCATTTGGTTCTGCGCCACGCCCTGCCCAATGCGTTGTCGCCGATCCTCACCGTCATCGCCCTGAACCTCAGCTATATGGTTTCCGGTGTTATCATTGTCGAAACCGTGTTTGGAGTGCCTGGCCTCACCCGGCTTTTGATCGACGGAGTGACCCTGCGCGATATCCCCTTGATCCAAGCCTGCGCGATGATTTTCGGATCAGTCTATATCCTTCTAAATCTTCTGGCCGATGTGCTGTCCATCATGAGCAACCCACGCCTGAGGTATCCCAAATGAGCGACACGCCCGACGTCTCTATCCAGCAGACCTCCACGCTCAGTCGACTGCGCTTGACCTGGACCGCTGCTATCGCTGGCTTCATCCTGCTGATCTGGATCCTGCTGGCTGTTGTCGGACCGTGGATCGCGCCCCATGGAGAGGCCGAGATCATCTCGCCCCAGACGTTTGCCCCCATTGGCGAAGGCGGAATCCTCGGCACTGACAAACTGGGCCGGGATGTATTGTCCCGGCTGATTTATGGGGTTCGCACCACCCTTTCGCTTGCCCTGATCACCACGATCATAACCTTCGTCTTTGGCGTCGCGCTTGGCTTCGCCGCCGCGATCCTGAAGGGCGGATTCGATATTGTGGTCAGCCGCATTGTCGAAGCCTTTATGGCTTTTCCCTCGACGATGCTGGCCCTGGTGGTGATCGGTGCCTTTGGCACATCGCAAACCGTCTTGGTGCTGACCGTCGGTCTCGTTATGTCCACCAGCGTATTCAGGGTCTCTCGCGCTCTTGGCTATGACATTGGCGTGATGGATTTTGTCGAAGCTGCCCGTGCTCGCGGAGAAGGCACTTGGTGGATACTGACACGAGAAATTCTGCCCAATTGCATGGCCCCGCTGATCGCTGAGTTTGGCCTCAGGTTCACCTTTTCGATCCTATTTCTATCTGGCCTGTCCTTCCTGGGCCTTGGCGTACAGGAGCCTGCCGCAGATTGGGGGCTGATGGTTCAGGAAAACGTGGGCGGGCTGTTTCTCGGCTCCTCTGCCGCGCTGATCCCGGCCGCCTGCATCGCCTCGCTGACCGTCAGCATGAACCTTCTGGTGGACTGGTTCCAGCAGCGCCAGCAGGGGGAAACTGTTCTAGAGAAGATCGACGAATGAACACGATACTGACCATCAAGAACCTCCGCGTCGAAGGCCGCCCGCCCGGCGGTGCCTATGTGCCAATTGTTCGGGATGTCTCACTGTCCGTGAAAAAGGGCGAAGTGCTCGCCCTGATCGGAGAAAGCGGATCGGGAAAATCCACGATCTCCTTGACGGCGATGGGTTTTGCGCGACCCGGCTGTCGCATTGCGAAGGGCGAAGTGTGGTTGAACGGACGCGATATCATGCAGATCCCCCCGGCGGAGCGACATGCCCTGCGCGGGGATGAGGTATCCTATGTTGCCCAGTCGGCAGCAGCCAGTTTTAATCCGGCGCTGCGTATTGGCAGGCAGGTGATCGAAGCGCCGCTGTGGCATGGGCGCGCGGATGCATCCAGCCTGACGCAGCAGGCAAAAACGCTCTATCGCAAGCTGGACCTACCGAATCCGGACACCATCGGCGATCGGTTTCCCCATCAGGTATCAGGCGGTCAACTACAACGTCTTATGGCAGCCATGGCGATGTCTTGCAGTCCGGATTTGCTTATTCTGGATGAGCCGACCACAGCGCTTGATGTGACCACCCAGGTCGAGGTTTTGAAGGCCTTCAAGGGCATCATTCACGATCAGGGCACGGCGGCAATCTATGTAACACATGACCTGGCTGTGGTGGCTCAGGTTGCGGATCGCATTCTTGTGCTGAAGAACGGTGAAATCGTCGAGGAAGGCGCAACCGAGCAAATCCTGCATGAACCGCAACACGATTACACTAAAACACTGATGGCCGCGGTACGCCCAGCGCCGCACCTGTTGCCGCAGCCTGCCCCGGCGGCAGAAACGCCGCCCCCGGTCCTGTCCGCACGCAACGTAACAGCCGCCTATGGTGCGGTGACAATTTTGCACGATGTATCCGTCGATGTCCCCAAAGGGTCGGTGGTTGGCGTCATCGGAGAGAGCGGGTCTGGCAAAAGCACCTTGGCACGGGTCATCGCAGGGCTGACGCCCCTGAAAAAAGGCACGGTCACCCTAGAGGGGCAAACCTTGCCCCACAACGTGAAAGACCGGGGCCGCCAGACGCTTCAGGACTGTCAGATCGTCTTTCAAATGGCAGATACGGCGCTCAACCCGCGCCAAAGGATCCGGGATATTCTTGGCAGGCCACTGGAGTTTTACAAAGGCCTAAAAGGCCAAAAGCGCAGCGAGCGGATCGCGGAACTTCTGGAACTGGTTGACTTGCCGCCGAGCTTTGCCAGCCGCTATCCGGGAGAGCTTTCCGGTGGGCAGAAACAACGTGTAAACCTAGCACGAGCACTGGCCGCCGAACCCAAGGTGATCCTTTGCGATGAGGTGACCTCTGCTCTGGATACAGTGGTTGCTGCAGGCGTGATCGAGTTGCTGAAATCCCTCAGAGACAGGCTTGGCATTTCCTACATCTTCATTAGCCATGACTTGTCCACCATAGCGGATTTTGCGGACCAGATCGTCGTCATGCAGGAGGGGCGCGTTGTTGATCAGGGTCCGGCAGAGCAGGTGTTCAGACCACCGTATCATCCCTACACAAAACTGCTGCTGACCTCGGTTCCAAAGATGCGGCAAGGTTGGCTGGAAGAGGTCCAAGCCGGTCGGGACGCCACGCCAAGCCACCTGGTGCAGGGCTAGTCAACAAGCGCCTGATAGCTAAGCACCCGGAGTTGTCGCCGCAGGGTGTAAGCTGAGGACGGCGCAAGTTGTGTCATCAGAATCACCGTCATCTCTTCGACTGGGTCCACCCAGAACGCGGTTGACGCCCAACCGCCCCAAGCAAACTCTCCGGGTGAGCCAGTGATTCTGGCGCGCGCCGGGTCAAGCATGACCGACAGTCCAAGACCAAACCCGATGCCTTCCATCGTCGTTTCGCTGAAATGGGGCTGCCCTCGGCTGGCCAGATCACCACCCATATGGTTGCGAACCATCAAATCGAACGTCTTGCGCCCCAAGAGATGTCCGCCATCACAGGCTCCCCGCCGCAACAGCATATCTGCGAAACGCTGGTAGTCTTCCATAGTGGACACCAATCCCGCCCCACCGCTTTGCAGGGTTTTGGGCGATGCGCATGTGTTCTGGTCGGCTGCACGAGAAAATCCATCTTTGTCGTGTTCATATAGGACTGCCAAACGATGCGCCTCATTTTCAGGTACGATAAAATCGGTCTGCGTCATGTTCAGCGGCGCAAAGATCCGGCTTTTGAAGAAATCACGAAGGGATCTTCCGGAAAGAACCTCAATAAAATGCCCGAGGACATCAGTGGACAGGCCATACGACCAACGCTGTCCAGGTTGAAACGCCAACGGAAGTCTGGTGAGACGATCCACAGCCTCGGCCATTGTTGAAACATCCCGATCGAAGTCGAGACCCTGTTCTGAGAGTTCCCTTTCCAAAAGCGTGCCCTCGGGATCGCCATAGACCAGCCCAGACTGATGTGTCAGCAAATCGTGAACGGTTATCGGACGCATCAGAGGATCGGTTTCATCCAGCGCATGGCCAGGTCCTCTCCAAACCTGCACATCGGCAAATGCGGGCAGAAAGTCGGCCACAGGCTGATCCAGTTGGAAGGTGCCTTCCTCATACAACATCAAAACTCCAATGGACGTTATGGGTTTGGTCATCGAATAAATGCGCCAAAGCGCATCCGACCGGACAGGCAGTTGTTTTTCGACATCCTGAAACCCTGCCCGCTCAGAGAACGCAATCTCACCGCGTCTTGACACCTGCACCGCCAGCCCCGGCAGCCGCCCGTCGTCAACATGCGACTGCATCCATTGCGAAATCCGGGAAAGCCGCTTTGCATCAAAACCCAAAATATCTTGCACGCTATGGCCCTCCGGTGTCTGCACCGAGACTTTGGCCCCACCAACATGCACCTTTCAAGCAACGAAAAATCGACTTAAGATAGAAGAAAAGTTATAGCTCGGTATTTTATGTCCTCACGATATCTTCCGCATTTGACATGGCTGCGGGCCTTTGAGGCCTCGGCCCGACACCTCAGTTTCACCCACGCCGCCGAAGAATTAAACCTTACTCAGGCCGCGATTAGCAAACAGGTCAAACTGCTGGAACACCATCTGCGCGAGCCTTTGTTCGAGCGAAAACCCCGTTCTCTGGTGCTCACAAAGATGGGAGCGGCTTATCTGCCCAAGGTGCGCGACAGTTTTGACCGTCTGGCCGCCGGGACTGAAGAGGTCTTTGGCCGCCGACGCTCCGAAGTCCTGACCGTCCGCGCCCCTGTGGGTTACTCCGTAAATTGGCTGGCCCCACGGCTGCAGGACTTCTTTGAGCGTCACCCGGATTTGCCGGTTCGCCTTGTCTCAAGCGTTTGGGGAGACCCGTTTGATCAGGAAAAACTGGATTTGGATATCCAGTATGGCACCGGAAACTGGCCCGGTTGCCGGGTCGACCGCCTGACATGGGAAGTCATCACACCGGTCTGTTCTCCTGGTTTTCTGCAAGGCGAACGGCCACTATTGAGCCCACAAGATCTGGAGCAGCATCGCCTGCTTCACGTTCTGGGCTATGAGGAAGGATGGGCCACCTGGCTCAAAGCAGCCAAGACCAAAGGGATTGACGCCGGCCAAGGACTGCAGTTTGACACCTCCCTTTTGGCTTTCGAGCTTGCAGCGCGCGGTGGAGGGGTCGCTTTGGCCCGCTCCTCCATGATCGACCCCGAAATCGATCGCGGCCGTTTGATCAAACCTTTCGATATCGAGGCTCCACTCAATGAAGCCTTCTATTTGATTTCACCAGAAGGCCCATACGATCACCCGGATGCGCGTGTGTTTCGGGACTGGCTGGTAGAGATCTCTTTGAACGACCCGCAGAACAAAAGGATCAAGAAGATCATCCACTCCTGACGCTAGGCGTCAATTCTGCCTTGCAAGCCGCGTATCGGGGTCGCCAAATTTCCAGAAGGCGCGGCAATCGCAAGCACTCGCGGCAAGGAACCTGTTGAGTACCTTTTGGGAGCCAGGGAACCCACATCATGACCCATGCGCGACACAAACAGGATCAGTGACGTTTCAATCAACGGACCTTTGTGGCGATCAGGCCGAGAGTTTGACGGAGATCTCTTGCAGCAACGGCGGGGCAGCGGCTTTCCGCGGCTGTTCTGCTGTGCGAATTTAGGTGTGCCTGAACGCACACTCCATTCAGGACATTTGCACTACTGGAACGGTTGCCAAAGCAACAGCTGGTTGTTTCCGCGACAGCTACACCTTGTTTGGCTCCTCGTACTCAGTCACTCACAACATCTGTTTCCAATGACTTTGGATCCAAACCGGTCAAGACCTGAGTCAACGGGCAAGAATTTATCTTGACGTCAAGATTTAAGTCACATATCTCGACGTCAAGACAAAAGGAGACAGATATGAAAATCCTGCTTTTTGGCGCAAGTGGCGCCGTCGGAAATGCCACCCTCCGTGAAGCGCTGGACCGAGGTCACGAGGTCACCGCTGTCGCGCGCAAACCGGACCGCATCGGCATAGTGTCGTCAAAGATGCAATGCGTGCCACTGGATCTGCTCAATCAACCAGACGCTGCAATCAACCTTGCAGCAGGTCACGACGTCTTGATCAGCGCCCTTCGTCCCTCCGAAGGCCGCGAAGCAGATCTGGTTCCGCTGACCGGCGCCGTGCTGGATGCCGCGCGCGCACATGGCATCCCCGCTTTGATTACCGGCGGTGCTGCTCTGTTAAAACTGGCAGACGGCAGCGGTCACACGGTCCTCAGCGCGCCTGGATTTCTGCCAGCCGAGGTGCGTCCCATTGCCGAAGCTTGCGCCGCTCAGGATGCCTTGCTTGAGAAAGAAAGAGAGGCATACTGGACGTGCCTGCGTCCACCGGCAATGCTGCTTGAGAGTGAACGTCGTGGTCACTACGAACTCGGTACTGATACGCTCGTGACCGATGCAGAAGGGCATTCGCAGATATCTTATGCAGATTTTGCAGTGGCAATGGTGGATCTGGCGGAAGCACCTCAATCTCCACGGCGCCGCTTGACGGCAGGCTGGCGCGCGCCCGCGCAAACCCCGCAGCCCGCTTGATACCGAAGCTACGACCAACTTAGGGTCGTCAGCGCGCTTTGCGCGCTGCGCCCGCATCAAGCCCAAAGACCCGCGCCCAATTCGCCCCTTCCCGCATCATGGTACCGCGCCGCGCCCCTCGGCGCGGCACCGGGCCCAACGGCAAACGATCATCTTGCATGATCGAATTGTCGGCGGGAGCCCCCTGCGGCGGCAGAAAAGACAGTGTCCTAAGACTTCGCCTGGCGGTTTCCTTTGGGGATTTCTTCTTTCAGCGTCCAATCATAGGTGCCTTCATCCCGCTCGCGAACTGTATGTTTCCACCCCATCTCCTCGGAGCGTTCCTTGAAGGCAATCCCCTCCGGAGAGTGCCGCGTTATCCCATCAAAAATTGTTGCAAGCCTTTGCGTCTGCATTATTCCCGTCTGCTCTATAGCCTGGTTGATCACCATTTTCTGCATCGCAAGCTGATTGACCGGTACCGTCGCCATCCGTGCCGCCATCCCCTCTACGACATCATCCAATTGCGCCTGAGGCACAGCCTTTAACACAAGCCCCATATCTGCCGCCTCGCGCCCGGAAATCTTGTCACCGGTGAACAGCATCCGCTTGGCTTTCTCGGCGCCAAGCCGGTAGACCCACATGGCAGTCGTCGGGCACCCCCAGACGCGGGCTGGCATGTATCCGATCTGCGCCTCTTCGGCCATGATCGTCATATCGGCGCAGAGCGCGATATCCGATCCGCCTGCCACGGCAAAACCATGGACTTTGCACAGCACCGGTTTCACGGAACGCCAGAGCGACATGAAATGCTGGGTGTTCTCCCACATGAACCGATAGTCCTTGATCGGGTCCCAGGGCATGGCTTGGGTCGCCTCGCCAGACCCGTTGCCTTCGGCATAGTAGGCAAGATCATAACCTGCACAAAAGGCCTCTCCCGCACCCGAAAGCACCATAACATGGACGTCGGGATCCGAGTCCGCCCGCGCAACGGCTGCCGCCAGATCCTGCGGCATGCGGTCGTCGATGGCGTTCATCACCTCTGGCCTGTTCAGCGTGATCCGCGCGATCCGACCATCTTTTTCATAGGCAACTGTACTCATGGCTTTCCTCCCTCTTGTCCAAAAGAGGAAAGCATGCCCGGTCCCGCAAGCGAAACCGGGCGAACGCAACGTCAGTAAGGCAGGCCCACGTAGTTTTCGGCAAGCGACACCTGGGCGGCCTCTGACGAAAAGAGATAGTCAAGATCGGCACATTGCAGACGTTGATCCACGTCTTGGGCCTCAGGGAAATGGTGCAGCAGATTGGTCATCCACCAGCTGAACCGCTCGGCCTTCCAGACCCGGGCCAGCGCCTTTTCGGAATAGCCATCAAGGCCGGCACTGTCACCGTTGAGATAGTGATCCATAAAACCATGATAGAGATAGAAGATATCCGAAGCGGCCGAGTTCAGCCCCTTGGCCCCCGTCGGCGGCACGATATGAGCGGCATCCCCGGCCAGAAACAGATTCCCATACCGCATCGGCTCCGCCACGAAACTGCGCAAGGGGGCGATTGATTTTTCGATCGTCGGACCGGTTTCCATGGCCGCGCCCACCTCATCCGGCAATCGACGCTTCAATTCTGCCCAGAAAGCGTCATCCGACCAGTCTTCGGGTTTGTCGGAGAGCGGTACCTGAATGTAATAGCGGCTCAGCACCTGGCTGCGCATCGAACAGAGCGCAAAACCGCGCTCGTGCCTTGCATAAATCAACTCAGGCGAGACGGGTTTGGTTTCAGACAGGACACCAAGCCAACCAAAGGGATAGACCTTTTCGTATTCTTTCAAGACATCCGACGGGATCGACTTGCGGCTGACCCCGTGAAAGCCATCGGCCCCGACAATGAAATCACAGTCCACGCGATGCGTTTCACCATCCTTTTCAAAGGTCAGATAGGGGGTTTGCGATTTCAAATCATGAGGCTGAACATTGGCCGCTTCGTGGATCACAATCCCGCCCATGGCATCGCGCGCATCGTAGAGATCGCGCGTCACCTCCGTCTGGCCATAGACCATTACTGTCGCGCCATCTGCATGTTTTTCCAGATCAATGCGGTCGGTGCGCCCCTGATGTGCGATATAGAATCCTTCGTGAATCTCACCTTCGGCATCCATGCGGTCAGAGCACCCCGCTTCCCGCATCAGATTGACGAAACCACGCTCCAAAACCCCTGCACGGATACGGCCCAGAACATAGTCGCGGGTCTGCCGCTCCAATACGATGCTCTCAATGCCCTTGCGATGCAAAAGCTGCGACAAAAGCAGGCCAGATGGCCCACCTCCAATGATTGCGACCTGGGTTTTGTGAATAGTCATAGACGCGCCTCCCTTGCAAAGTGAAGGGCACTATGGCGCGAAAGGTTCAAATTGCGAATGGACCAACCGCGCAAGTTCTTGTACAATTCAAACATGGCAAACGTACTCCAGATCCGCAGTTACAACCTCTTCGGTGAAACCGACGAGTTGGCAGATGTATTGCATGTGGAAACCATTCGCTCCCGCTCTGAACAACACGACTGGGAACTGTCACCACACCGCCATGCCCGACTGCATCAGGTCCTGTTCATGACCAGCGGCGGCGGAACGGTAGATCTGGAAGGGTCTCCCCACGCACTGCCTGCCCCTTGCTTTGTAAACATCCCGCGCGGGGTGGTGCATGGCTACCAGTTCGAACCCGGTACCAGCGGATGGGTGGCAACGCTGCCTTCGGACCTTTTGGATCACTCGATCCGCAACGGCGAAGGCGTACGCAAACCATTGGAGCATCCGTGCGTAGCCCCTCTCGCTGCAGATCTGCGTGCAATGGCGGAAACCCTGTACAAAGAGTATCACAGCCACAACTTTGCACGGGCGCAGTTGCTGCGCTCCCTCGCAGGTAGCCTGAGCGGCCTCGTGGCCAGGTACATCCACAACGCTGAGGGGAGCGCTCGAACGGACGCAAGCAACCCCATCTTTGCCCGCTTTGAGACCCTGGTCGAGCAGCATTTTCGCAGCCGTCGGCCCCTTTCCGACTATGCCCGCGATCTCGCGGTCTCTCCAACTCACCTCAACCGGGTCGTGCACCAGGTCACCGGCGAGTCCGCCTCGCATCTGGTCAATGAGCGGATGCTGCGCGAGGCCCGCCGGATGCTTCTATACACCTCGCTCAGCGCCGCGCAGATCGCCTATGAACTGGGCTTTAGCGACCCTGCGCATTTCAGCCGGGTGTTCACAAAGGGGACCGGCATGCCGCCGCGCCGGTTTAGAACCCAAGTCGTCGACACCCCCTAAGCCCACAGGCGCACGAGCCTAGTCAGCCCTGTCTCCCTGCAGCTTGGGCGAGGGCAGAAGGCCATTCAGGATCATCGCCAGATATTGCTCGGCGATCTCTTCGTGGGGCACCGGTCGGGCTGTCCGGTTCCAAAATGGGATCCAGTTCAATGCTCCAAATACAGCAGCCGCAACCAAACGAGGGTCGCAGTGGCGGATTACGCCTTCGCGGATCCCCTGCTCGATCAAAGCCCTCAACTGAAAATCGAACTGCGCCTTCCCTTCATGCAGGGCCTCCCGCCGCTCAGGCGACAGGCTGTGCGGGCGCACCATGGCAAGGCTGGCCCCCAGATCGGTCGACACCCATTCGCAATACCCCCGGACCAGCCGCGAGATCCGCTCCTCAACCGGCAGGCTGTCGTCGCGGCTGCTCTCCATCACATCGGCAAGGAACTCGAGACTTAGCTGCTGGCAGCCGAACAGGATGTCTTCCTTGCTTTGCACATAGTAGTAGATCGTCCGCTTGGTGATATTGAGCGCGGCGGCGATGTCCTCAAGCGAGGTCTGCTCATAGCCCTGATCGTTGAACAAGCGGGCACCCGCCATCAAAACAGCGCGCCGCTTGATCTCACGCTGCGCGCTGCGGCTGTCAGCCGTTTTTGTCCAGGTCTTGTTCCCCATTCCAACTACCTGCCACCTTCTCCACACCCAAACAACCGGAGGGTTGACGTCCGGTAATTACACTCATCAGTTACACGCTTCTTGACAGTTTGCCCAGCCCGAACCGAATGTAACCCACAAGTGTAATTTCGACTCGGATGTTTGTCGGCACGCGAAAACGGGAGAGGAAGCCAATGTCAGCACATGTGATGGTCGCCGGGGTGGGCATGACCAAATTCGCCAAACCCGGCCAGAATGACCCCTATACTGAGATGGGCGCCGCTGCCGTGCGTGATGCGTTGGCAGACGCTGGTGTGCCATATGATGCCGTGCAGCAGGCCTACGCGGGCTATGTCTATGGCGACAGCACCTGCGGGCAGGCTGCGCTGTACAAGGTGGGCATGACCGGCATTCCGGTGATGAATGTGAACAACAACTGCTCCACCGGATCGACCGCTCTTTTCATGGCCCGTCAGGCCGTGGAGTCGGGCGCGGTGGACGTAGCCCTTGCGCTTGGGTTCGAACATATGCAGCCCGGCGCGCTGACCTCCCACTGGGACGACCGGCCCAGCCCCTTTGATGCCTTTGATGCGGAAACCGACGATCTGGTCGGCCATCCCGAGATCCCGCTGGCGCTGCGTTATTTCGGCGGCGCCGGTAAGTCTCATATGGAGAAATACGGCTCCACCCTACAGGATCTGGCCCGCATCCGCGCAAAGGCCAGCCGTCACGCGGTGAACAACCCGCTGGCCCTGTTCCGCAACGAACTCACCCCTGAGGATGTCCTCGAAAGCCCGATGATCTGGGAAGGCGTGATGACCCGCCTGATGGCCTGCCCCCCCACTTGCGGCGCGGCAGCGGCCATAGTGGTGAGCGAAGCCTACGCCAAGAAAAACGGGCTCAGCACCAATGTGCAAATCGTAGGTCAGGCGATGACCACCGATTACGCCAGCACCTTTGAAGATCACGACATGATGAAGGTCGTGGGCTACGACATGACCGCCGCAGCATCGAAGCAGGTGCAGGAACAGACCGGCATCGGCATCGAAGACGTGGATGTGGTTGAGCTACACGACTGTTTCGCCCACAACGAGATGATCACCTACGAAGGGCTGGGTCTCTGCCCCGAAGGCGGCGCGTCGAAGTTCATCGCCGATGGCGACAACACCTTTGGCGGCAAATATGTCACCAACCCATCGGGCGGGCTTTTGTCCAAAGGCCACCCCTTGGGCGCAACCGGCCTTGCTCAATGTTACGAGCTGACCCGCCAGTTGCGCGGCACCGCAGGGCAGACGCAGGTTGAAGGCGCCCGCACCGCGTTGCAACACAACCTTGGCCTTGGTGGTGCCTGCGTCGTGACCATGTATCAGGCACAGTGAGGCAGCGATGATCGACACCTCATTCATCGGCTATGTGACCGAGCCTTTTTCGGTGACCGTGGAAAAAGGTCGGGTGCGGGATTTCTCTCTCGCCACCGGCCAGAGCGATCGGATCTATTTCGACCACGAGGCCGCACAGGCTGCTGGCTATCGCAGCGTTCTTGCGCCGCCCACCTATCTGTTCTCGCTCGATCTGGACCGTGAGGATTCCTTCTATTTCATCACCCTCCTGAAGATCGACATCGCCCGCGTGCTGCATGGTGAGCAGGCCTTCACCTATGGCGCGCCGATCTGCGCCGGGGATACCATTTCACTCGTCACCGAGGTCACCGACATCTACGCCAAGAAAGGCGGCGCCATGGAGTTCGTTCATCTGAAGACCTCGGCCACCAACCAGCTGGGCGAGGACGCAGGCAGCATGACCCGCACCGTGATCGTGAGGCACCCGCAATGACCATCCCAAGCTATGCAGAGATCAAGGTAGGCGATCAGCTGCCGCCGCTGACCACCAAGGAAATCACCCGTACCACACTGGCACTCTTTGCCGGGGCCTCCGGCGATCACAACCCAATCCACATCGACATTGATTTCGCCAAACGCGCAGGCATGCCCGACGTCTTTGCCCATGGCATGCTGAACATGGCCTACCTCGGGCGGCTTTTGACGGGCTGGGTGCCGCAATCGGCCTTGCGCGCATTCACCACCCGTTTTGTGGCGATCACACAGGTGCATGCGGTGATCACCTGCACCGGCACCGTGGTGGAAAAGCGCGACGGCAACCTGGTTGCATTGGAAATCGAAGCCGCGGATCAGCACGGTGAGGTCAAGCTGGCCGGGACCGCTCTGGTCGAGCTGCCATAACGACAAAGGACTAGACTCAATGAGCAAACTTGCAGGCAAGACCGCCTATGTCACCGGCGCAGGCCGCGGCATCGGCCGCTCCATCGCGCTGAAACTGGCGGAAGACGGTGCCAATGTGGTGCTGAACGATTTGGACGCGGAACCGGCGAACGAAGTCGTCGCCGAAATCGAAGCCATGGGCGGCAAGGCGCTGGCCGTTGCGGGATCGGTCACGGCGGCGGGCTTTGCCGATGACTTCATCCAAGGCGGCATCGACAAGTTCGGCGGCGTCGACATCATCGTCAACAATGCGGGCTACACCTGGGACAGCTTCATCGGCAAGATGAGCGATGAGCAGTTCGACGCCATGATCGACGTGCACCTGAAGGCGCCCTTCCAGATCCTGCGCGCGGCGTCCCCCTTTATCACCCAAGCCGCCGCGCAGGAGGCCGCCGAAGGGCGTGAGGTCTTCCGCAAGGTGGTGAATATCTCGTCGATCTCGGGCACCGGCGGCAATCCGGGTCAGGCGAACTACTCTGCCGCAAAATCCGGTGTCGTCGGCCTGACCAAGACCATGGCCAAGGAATGGGGCCGCTTCAAGGTGAACGTCAACGCGGTGGCCTTTGGCATGATCTCCACCCGCCTGACCGAAGCCACAGACGAGAAGAAATCGATCGAGGTCGAAGGCAACAAAGTGGCCATCGGCATCCCCAAGAAACTGGTGCAGGGCATGGAGATGATGATCCCGCTGGGCCGCGCAGGCACGCCGGAAGAGGCGGCAGGCGGCGTCTATCTCTTCTGCATTCCCGAAAGCAACTATGTCTCGGGCCAGACCCTGATCGTGGGCGGCGGCCTATCGGGCACCTGATGCAATAGGGCCTGCCCCGTGCAAGGGGGCGGGCCATCCAAAGTGGGAGGCGACACCATGCTGCAAGGCACCCGCATCATCGAGGTCGAAGGCCTTGGCCCCGGCCCATTCGCTGCGATGACACTGGCCGATATGGGCGCCGATGTGATCTGCATCCACCGCAAGGGCGGCGGTGTCACCCCCGGCATGCCGGAACGTTCGGTGCTGGATCGCGGCAAGCGCTCGATCGAGCTGGACCTGAAGGATCCCAAGGACATCAAGACCTTCATGGCGCTGGTCGAAAGTGCCGACGGGCTGATCGAAGGCTTCCGCCCCGGCGTGATGGAGAAACTCGGCATTGGCCCCGAGGCCTGCCATGCGGTGAACCCATCCCTGGTCTTTGGCCGCATGACCGGCTGGGGGCAGGACAGCGCGCTGTCCCATGCGGCGGGGCATGATCTCAACTACATCTCGCTGTCCGGCGCGCTTTGGTATGCCTCAACCCCCGGCGATGCACCGCTGACACCGGCCACGTTGGTGGGCGATATTGGCGGCGGCGCCATGTATCTGGTGGCCGGCATGCTGGCCGGAATCCTGCGCGCCCGCACCAGCGGCGAGGGCTGCGTCGTCGATGCGGCGATCTATGACGGCTCGGCCCATATGATGAACCTCTTGATGAGCGTCCGTCAGGCCGGGAACTTTGGCGATACACGCGGCCAAAACCTGCTGGATGGCCCGCATTGGAGCCGCACCTATGCTTGCTCTGATGGAGGTTTCATGTCGGTGCAATGTCTTGAGCCGAAGTTCTACGCCCAGTTCCTGTCGCTGATGGGCCTCTCAGAGGATGCCGATTTCCAGCGCCAGTTCGACAAGGCTCTGTGGCCCGCCCTGACCGGACGCCTGGCCGGGATCTTCGCCAGCCAGTCCCGCGACCATTGGGCCGGTATTTTTGAGGGCACCGACGCCTGCGTCGCGCCAGTCCTTAGTCCCGGTGAAGCCTTGAACCACCCGATGAACGCGCGCGGCACCTGGGTCGAGGCGCATGGCGCATTGCAGGCCGCCCCGGCGCCACGGTTCTCCGGCGCAGGCGACTGGGAACCATCCGAAAGCCCAGCTCGCGGGCAGCACGCAGAAGAAATTCTGGCTGAACTCGGCCGCAAAAAGGATTGATGCCATGACCGCGCATAGCTCCCCCTGGATGAATGACGAACTTACGATGCTGCAAGACAGCTGCCGCAGCTTTTTCACAGCCGAGATGACCCCGCATGAGGAACGCTGGCAGAAACAGGGCCATATCGACCGCGACTTCTGGAACAAGGCCGGAGAGTTCGGCCTCCTTTGCGCCTCGGTCCCTGAGGAATACGGCGGCATGGGCGGCGATTTCCGCCACGAGGCGGTGATCACCACCGAACAGTTCCGCGCGGCGGGGTTTTCCGGCTTTGGCAACTCGGTCCACAGCCAGATCTGCGCGGGCTACATCCTTGATTATGGCACCGAAGACCAGAAACAGCGCTGGCTGCCCAAGATGGCCAGCGGAGAGATGGTCTGCGCCATCGCAATGACCGAACCCGGCACCGGCTCCGACCTGCAGAACATCAAGACAAACGCCCGGCGGGATGGCAACGACTATGTCCTGAGCGGCTCCAAGACCTTCATCACCAATGGTCAACAAGCGGACCTGATCATCGTCGTCTGCAAGACCGACCCCGCGCAAGGCGCCAAGGGGATCTCGCTTCTGGTGGTGGAGACCGAAGGGGCCGAAGGCTTTGCCCGTGGGCGCAACCTCGAAAAACTGGGCCTCAAGAGCCAGGACACATCCGAGCTGTTCTTTGACTCGGTGCGCGTGCCGCCGGAAAACCTGCTAGGTGGCACTGAGGGTCAGGGCTTTTTCCAGCTGATGAAGGCGCTGCCGCAGGAACGTCTGGTGATCGCCCTTGGGGCCGCTGCCGTCATCGAAAAGGCGCTTGAGGACACCGTCGCCTACACCTCAGAGCGACGCGCATTCGGTCAGGCGCTGATCGAGATGCAGAACACCCGCTTCAAACTGGCCGAGGCGAAAACCATCGCCCATATCGCCCGTGTGTTTCTGGATGACTGCATCGCCAAACACCTGCGCGGAGAGTTGGACGCTGCCACCGCCTCGATGGCGAAATGGTGGGTGACCCAGATGCAGTGCGATGTGGTGGATGAATGCCTGCAGTTGCACGGCGGCTACGGCTACATGCTGGAATACCCGATCGCCAATATGTACGCCGATGCGCGTGTGCAGAAAATCTACGGCGGATCAAACGAAATCATGAAGGAACTGATCGCCCGCACCCTGACGCAGTAGCCCGCTTAGCCGTCTTTCTTGGCGGCTGCGGCCTTCTTCATGCGCGCCAGCAGGTCTGCCTTGGTGTCACGTTTGGCGTAGGGGTTCTTTGCAGTGCCTTTTGCGTTGTGTTCGCTGTGGCGCGGTGCGTTGCGGCCCGGCTTTTGCCCGCCCATCCGGCTGTAATCCATCGTCGTCTCTTTCCATCTGATCCAGAGGCATTTGGGCCTGATGCCGCAAAGCTGCGTACCGCACAAGGAGAATCAGGATAAACAGCAATGATGCGGTCTTCTACCCTGAGAGGACTGCAACGGAGGCCCGACCATGATCTCAAGACGCCAGTTCCTGTCCACGACAACCGCCGCCTGCGCTGTGGCGCTGGTTCCAAATCTCTCTGATGCTGCGCCCCGCGCACTGGATGAGTTCGTTGACTACGACGCGCTGGGCATGGCCGGGCTGATCCGCGATGGCAGTATATCGGCCACCGAGGCGGTAGAAATCACCATCAGACGCATCGAAGCGCTGGAGCCCATCATCAATGCGGTCACGACCCAGACCTTTGAGCGGGCGTTTGAGCGGGCCAAATCGATCCCCAAGACGAGCACATTTGCGGGCATGCCAATTCTGATCAAAGACATGATCGACGTAGGCGGCGTGCGTCGCACCGATGGATCCCGCATGATGTTGACCAATATCCCGACCGAAAACGTGCCCTACATCGACGGCGTCGAGACGGCGGGGATGAACATCATCGGTATGACCAATGTGCCGGAGTTCGCGCAGATGGGTGTGATCACCGCCAATACGGCCTTTGGCCTGACGCGCAATCCCTGGGATCTGTCGAAATCGGCACTCGGCTCCAGCGGCGGGGCGGCTGCTGCGGTTGCCTCTGGCATGGTCCCACTGGCGCACGGGACAGATGGCGGCGGCTCGAACCGCCTTCCCACCTCTGCACAAGGCCTGTTCGGCATCAAACCGAGCCGCGCCCGCATGCTGCCGGGCGAGGCTGGCGGTAGTCACGGCCCTTTCAAGACCAACCAGGCGATCAGCCGCACGGTACGAGACAGCGCAGCGCTTTATGCTCATACCGAGGACCCGAACGGTCCCTTCTCCGCCCATGGCATGATCAAAGGGCCCTCTACACGCCGCCTGAAGATCGGGTTCGCCCCGCAAATCGAGGGCGGCATCCCAGTTGCCCCTGCCGTCGCTGCCGCCCAGGCCAATACCGCCAAACTGCTCGAGGATCTTGGCCACGAAGTCATCGAAGTCAGCTTCCCGGTCCGCGCGGATGAGTTCTTTGCCAACTACAACGGAGCATTTTTGGGCCAGTTTGGCATCGTTGCCGATCAGGCCCGTGCAATATCAGGCCGGGACGCGGCAGAGTCCGGCCTGCTTGATCCCTTTACCGCATCGCTCATTGCCTATGGCAGCGGCATCCCGGCGGATGTACAGGCCCGGGGCCTCAAGTACCTGGAGACTGTCCCAACAGCCTATGCCACGTTGTTCGAGACAGCCGATATCCTGCTCTCCCCCGTCATGCCCTACCTGTCGATTGACGGAACCCACCTGACGCCGCAAACCCGAGTTAACGCGGCAGTGCTGGAATTCCTGCAAAATGGGCTGTCCTATACGGCCCCGACCAATGTCGCCGGGAACTGCGCCATGTCGGTACCGCTCAACTGGGATCGCGCAACAGGTCTGCCGATCGGGTCCATGATGCAGGCGGCGACGGGCAATGACCGGATGCTCTATGAGCTGGCCTATGAGCTGGAAGAGGCCCGCCCCTGGAAGGATCGCTGGGCGCCCTATTCGGCCCGTTACATTCCGGTATGAACAAAAAAGGGCCATCGACGCGCACAACGCCGACGGCCAGATTTCGATGTGATGTGTAATCAGCCCTCGCGGACCGTATCGATCATCAGCTGTACATTGTCGGGGTTCGCATCGGGCGTGATGCCATGGCCAAGGTTGAAGATATGCGGTCCACCGCGCAGTGCCTTGACGATATGGCGCGTCTCGTCGATCAGCTCCTGACCGCCGGTTACCATGTGGCGGGAGGCCAGATTGCCCTGCACGCAGCCATCCACCTGCACATGCTCGGCGACCCATTCAGGCGTCACCGAATTGTCCACGGCAACACAATCGACGCCAGTTGCCTTGGCAAAGCCGATATAGCCCTCCCCAGCCTCACGCGGGAAGCCGATCACAGGAATGCCGGGATGACGCTGTTTCAGCGCTGCCGTGATCTGGCGGCAGGGTTCCAGCGCGTATTTCTGGAAGTCCTCGCCTTTCAGCGATCCCGCCCAGCTGTCAAAGATCTTGACCACTTCGGCACCCGCCTCGATCTGTTTCGACAGATAATCGATGGTTGCCTCGGTGATGCGGGTCAGAAGCGCTTCGAAGAGCGTACGGTTTTCCGCCTTCAGCGCGTGCGCTGGTCCCTGATCCGGCGTGCCGCGTCCCGCGATCATATAGGTCGCCACGGTCCAGGGCGCCCCCGCGAAGCCGATCAGCGCCGTCTCGGCAGGCAGTTCCCGCTTCAGGATCTTCAGGGTTTCATAGATCGGGTTCAGCGTCTCGTGAATGTCGCTGACCGGGCCGAGCTTGGCAAAATCTGCATCCGTGGTGATGGTCGACAGGCGCGGCCCTTCGCCGGTCACGAACCACAGATCGGCGCCCAGCGCCTGCGGCACCAAAAGGATGTCTGCAAAGAGGATCGCCGCATCGAAGCCGTAACGGCGGATCGGTTGCAGCGTAACCTCGGCCGCAAGTTCTGAATTGTAGCAAAGCGACAGGAAATCACCGGCCTCGGCCCGTGTTGCGCGATACTCCGGCAGATAACGACCCGCCTGGCGCATCATCCAGATTGGCGGCACGTGCTGTTTTTCACCTGCCAATGCGCGCAGCAGTTTCTTCTGTTCGGCCATGGGATCCCTCGCTTGTCTCTGGCTTACTGAGGTCTAGCCAAAGCGGCAAATTGTCAAGTGCAGTGCGCCGCATGCTTGTCATGGCATAGTGTCGCGAATAAAGGTTTTGGCATGACACAGAACCTGCCCTCCCCCGCATCGCCCCTGAAGATCGGCACCCGTGGATCGCCTCTGGCGCTGGCCCAAGCCCATGAGACGCGCGACCGCCTGTCTGCCGCCTTTGATCTGCCGCAGGAAGCGTTCGAGATCGTCGTGATCAAGACAACCGGGGACAACCAGGCGCTGATCGCAGCGGACCGCCCGCTGAAAGAGATCGGCAACAAGGGTCTGTTCACAAAGGAAATCGAAGAGGCGATGCTGAGTGGCGGCATCGATATCGCCGTGCACTCCATGAAGGACATGCCGGTTGCGCAACCCGAAGGTCTGATTCTGGATTGCTATCTGCCACGTGAGGACGTGCGCGACGCCTTTGTCTCGCCCAGCCTGTCCTCGATCAAGGAACTGGCGCCGGGGGCTGTGGTGGGCACCTCCTCGCTGCGGCGGCGTGCGCAGCTCTTGAACCGGCGCCCGGACCTGCAAGTGGTCGAGTTCCGCGGCAATGTGCAGACCCGGCTGAAGAAGCTGGCCGATGGCGTCGCAGATTGCACCTTCCTCGCGATGGCAGGCCTCAACCGCCTGGGCATCAGCGATGTGCCTGCAACCGGGATCGACACCGACGATATGCTGCCCGCCGTCGCCCAAGGCGCAATCGGCATCGAGCGGCGCGAAGTTGACCGTCGCGCGGCCGAGATGCTGGCCGCAATCCACGACCTTGAGACCGCCCAGCGTCTGAGGGCCGAACGCGCCTTCCTTGCCGCCCTGGATGGCTCTTGCGAGACGCCAATCGCGGGCCTGGCAGAGCTGGACGGCTCCACCCTGCGCCTGCGCGGGGAAGTGCTGCGCCCCGACGGCTCCGAAGCCTTGCAGGACGCCCAGACCTGCGCCATTGAGGACGGTCCCGCATTGGGCCGCGAAATGGCGACCAAGCTGCTGGAGAGGGCCGGAGAGGGCTTTTTTGACTGGCGAGCCTAGACCTTTCTGACGCAACGCCCTGCTTGACCGGACCCTCCCCGCCCTGAACACTTTCGGGTGGGAGGATGACACTATGACACCGGGAAAGACCTATCTTAGTTCGGATGAAATCCGCCCCCTTGCGGAGCGGTCTGACGTTATGGGCTTGTGGCTGCTCTTGCATTGCTGGGGCACCATTGCGCTGGCACTGGCTCTGTTTGCCCTCTGGCCCAATCCGCTGACCTTTGTGCTGGCGGTGATGGTCATTGGCTCACGTCAGCTTGGCCTTGCAATCCTCATGCACGAGGCGGCCCACAACGCCCTGTTCAAGACCCGCCGCATTAACGAGGTTTGTGGCGACTGGCTTTGCGGGCGTCCCATCCTGGCAGATCTGGGCGCCTATCGGCATTATCACCTGACGCATCACCGGTTCACCCAGACCGACAAGGACCCCGATCTGGTCCTGTCCTCCAAGTTTCCGACCTCCAGAGCCTCCCTCAGGCGCAAGTTCACCCGCGATCTGACCGGGCAAACCGGAGTGAAGCAGCTCTTGGGTCAGATCGCCATGTCCCTGCAACTGGCCGGCGACGACGATGCGATCAAGGCGGCCAGCTCCGATTTCGCACAAAGTTTCAAAGCCCCGCGCCTGTGGGCCGCTCTGCCGGTCTTTGTCGGCATAGCACTGTTGTTCAGCATGGTCGGGGCGTGGTGGTGGGGCCTGGCCTTTTGGGTCCTGCCCTATCTGACATGGTTTCAGTTCGTCCTGCGGGTGCGCAATATCGCAGAGCACGGCGCGACCGAGCAATCCGAAAATCCCCTTCAGAACGTACGCACCACGCGGGCCGGACCGATTGCCCGGCTGTTCGTGGCCCCCTATTGGGTGAATTACCATCTGGAGCATCACATGGTCATGCATGTACCCTGTTGGCAGCTAAGGCGCATGCACGGCCTTCTGCTCAACAAGGGCTTGGGAGATCAGATGCGCATCGCGCGCGGCTACGGCCAGGCCATGGTAGAGGCTGGCTGGCGCCGGGCCTAAGCGGCCCTCACGGCTTGAGCTGACCGGACCAGCGCAGCCAGGTTTCAGGGCTGTCGTGAAAGACGTTGAGATCCACGTCTCCGTTGATGCCCGGCACCCGGCCCGTGCCCGAGTATTGCCAGATCCGCCAAAAGGCGCTGGGATAAGTCTTGCGGGGATGGCCCGCGACAGAGCGCAACCAAAATTCGACGCCACGCAGCCGCCCGATGCCCGTTTCGGCAAAGAAATCCACGGTGGTGTAGATCACGGGACGACGCCCATAGTGCGCCTCAAGTATGCTAAGGAACCTGCGCGCTTCAGCACGGACCTTGGCCCCATCGGGGCGGTGCGTGCATGTCTTTGAGTAGGGATTCCATTCCATATCCAGAACATGCGGCAAGGCATTTGGCTCTTTTGGGACATTGCGGATGAACCAACGCGCCTGCTGCTCGGCGGGGCGACAGAAGTAGAAATAGTGATAGGCGCCACGCGGCACCCCCGCTTGACCAGACGCACGCCAGTTCGCGCGGAACAGCGGATCAACCAGATCGCCGCCTTCTGTTGCCTTGAGGTAGGCAAACGAAACCCCTGCCTTTTTGGCTGTTGCCCAGTCGATCTCGCCTTGCCAGCGAGAGACGTCGATACCATGGATCGCATAGGAATAGGGTGTGCGTCCTTCCCAGGAATGCGGGTCACTATCGCCAAACTCTGGGAAAGTCACGAGACGGGCAAGCTGCGCCTCACTAGGGCGTTGACTTGGCTTCTCGGCCTCTTGCTCGGGTCGCTCTGCACACCCGAGAAGCCATAACGTACAGACCAGAAAACTACAAAAATGGCGCATGAGCGATCCTCGTCATAGCAAAAGGAAACACCCTGGCAGAACCACAACGGCGCTTAAACTGCTGACCCGAAGCAAAGAACGGGATCCCTGCTCAGACCCATTTCGCCATCGGCGGCAGACTCATCAGGACGGCATTAGCATCATGACCGGTTTCCAGGCCGAACTTCGTGCCGCGATCGTAGACGAGGTTGTATTCGGCATAAAGGCCACGATGCACCAGCTGCGCATCCTTGTCCGCCTCATCAAAGGGCTGCACACGCCGCTTTTCCACAAGCGGCAGATAGGCGGGTAGGAAGGCGCGACCAATGTCCTGGGTCAGGGCGAAATCCGCCTCCCAATCATCGGTACAGCGATCATCCATGAAGATGCCGCCGACGCCCCGCGCGCGGTGGCGATGGGGAATGTAGAAATACTCATCCGCCCATTCCTTGAGACGCGGATAGAGGTCCGGCCCATGGGGGTCGAGATGCTGCTTTTGCTGGGCATGAAAATGCGCCGTGTCCTCGTCGTATTCGATGCAGGGGTTCAGGTCAGAGCCGCCTCCGAACCACCAGGCATGCGGGGTCCAGAACATGCGGGTGTTCATATGCACCGCAGGCGCATGCGGGTTCTGCATATGGGCCACCAGGGAAATGCCCGAGGCCCAAAAGCGCGGATCGTCCTTCATGCCAGGAATTCCCTTGCGGGCGGCCATGGCATTTTGAGCGCGCTCCCCCAGCGTGCCGTAGACCTCGGAAATATTGACGCCGACCTTCTCAAAGACACGACCACCGCGCATCACGCTCATCAAGCCGCCGCCGGCGTCCGACCCGTCATTCGAGGTGCGGCGGGTTTCAGTGACCTCAAACCGCCCAGGAGCCTGATCCGAGAACGGACCCGTTTCGTGGCTGTCCTCCAGCGCCTCAAATGCTGCCACGATGTCATCGCGCAAACAGCGGAACCAAGCAGCGGCGCGGGCTTTTTCGTCTTTCAAATCATTGGTCATCGACACATCTCATCGGATCTTTGGAAAGGGCAGATCAGTGGACAGGCGCGGCAACGGAATCCAGCAGTGTGCGTCCGCCATCCACAGTCAGAATTTGGCCCGTCATGAAACCAGCAGCATCGGAAGCCAGAAACTGCGCCGTTTCCGTCAACTCGGTTGGTGCCGCGATCCGGCCCAGCGGCGTGTGGTTCTCGATGTCCTGCCGGTAGGCACGGTTGTCTTTTAGAGTATCACGCAAGGACGCGCTCATAACCGAACCAAACGCGATGGAATTCACCCTTATGCCGTGGGGCGCATAGGAGACCGACAGGGATCGCGTCAGTTGATCCAGTGCAGCCGAAGCCACAGAGTAGGCCATCAGATCCGGGTGCGTGCGCCGCGCCGCGATGGAAGAAAGGTTGATGATCGCACCACGCGGGACGCCGGCCTCGCGCCCTTCGCCCTGCTTGATCATCCGCCGCGCAACCTGCTGCGACAGGCGCATGTTTGGAACAAGGTTCTCGGTCAGCAACAATTCGAGCGAGTCATCCTTCGGATCAAGCGGATCGCTTGGAACCACCTGGCGGGCCCCATTGACGAGGATGTCCACCTCCTCAAATGCATCGATTGTGGCAGACAGCAGGTTTGCGATGGTCAGGCGCTCACGCAGATCGCCTGCAAAAAAGCGGATGTTGCTTTCGTCGGCCTGCTCCCCCAGCTCAGCCAAAAGAGCCGCCTCATGGGTGTCGGCGAACATCACGTTCGCCCCTTCGTCGGCAAACTTCTTGCCGATGGCAAGACCGATCCCGCTTGAGGCACCGGTCACAATGGCGGTCTTGCCGGAAATCGAAAAGGACATGCGGTCACTCCAGGCCTGGGGAATAGATTGCGCAAACTGAACCGGAGACTAGACCGGGGCACTTCGTTTGAAAACCGGCAATGCGGCCCAAGCGCAAGCGAGTCATCGCCGCAGGCGTTTGGGACGGCTGGCGTGCAGGATCTTGAACCGATTGTCGCCTGCCGCCTCTTCGACCTGAGCAAAACGCTCGGCCAAGGTCGCCTCGTAGGGCAGATGCCGGTTCGCCACCATCCAAAGCGCACCAGAGGTATTCAGCATCCCGGCGGCAGCGGCAATGAAGGCCTGCCCCAGCTCTGGCTCGGCGCTGCGGCCCGAGTGAAACGGCGGGTTCATCACCACCGCATTCATCTGCACCGGCGCCTTCCATCCCCTCACATCGGCCCAGTGGAATGCCGCACGCGGATCATCGACATTTTGGCGCGCGCAGGTCAGCGCATCGTGGTTGGCCTCGACCAGATGCAGTTCTTCGACCTCATCATGCGTCAGAATCTGACGCGACAGATACCCCCAGCCCGCACCGAGATCCGCCACCGCGCGGCCCAGCTTGGCGGGGAGCGCCTCAGCCAAAAGGCGCGAAGCCGGGTCGATGCCATCGGCAGAAAACACCCCGGGAGAGGTCACGAACCCTTCGATCAAGGTTTCTCCTGCGGGCAGCCATTCGGCCAGGGCATTATCGCCACCATCGAACCAGAACGCCTTGCCATGCGCCTTGGACACCGGCGCAGAAGGGGATGCCAGCTTGCGCAGCGCTTTGTAGATCGAATCGATTCCGTCGGTTTTGGCGCCGTCCACCAAAACCGGGCCTTTCGTGGCCGCAGCAGCCTGGCCCACGGCCATCCGCGCCTGCGTTTTTGAGCGCGGCAGGAATACGACCGCTGCACGGAAGGTCATATCAGCGGGCAGCTCGGGGCGGCAGTCATACCCACGGGCAGCAATAGCGTCATACTCAGGCCGCATCGGCTGGATCAGAACCAGCCGATCCTTGGGCAATTGCGTAAGATCATGATCGCTGCGCGGATGGAAAACGGCGATACGGCCCTCGTCGGGCAGCGCAAAGCCGCCCGTCTCAACCGCGAGCGACAGGCGTATGGACATTACAGGACCTCGTTTAGTCTTCTTTTTCCATGGTGCATTGCAGCGGGTGCTGATGCCGACGGGCAAAATCCATCACCTGCGCCACCTTGGTCTCGGCAATCTCGTGGCTGAAGACACCGACAACGGCCAGTCCTTTTTTGTGCACAGTCAGCATGATCTCAAAAGCCTGTGCATGGGTCATGCCAAAGAACCGCTCAAGCACCATGACGACGAATTCCATCGGCGTGTAGTCGTCATTGAGCAAGAGCACCTTGTAACGCGGCGGGCGCTGGGTTTTCGGCCGTGTCTTGGTCAGCAGCCCAAGATCGGTCTCGTCATCCGATTGGTCCGTCATCATCACTGGCTGAAGCGGCATAGCGTCTGTTTTCCGGTCGTGCTTGGATTGGTATCCTCGCATATATAGCGTTTTGAGCGCGCAGGAAAAGAGAGTGTATCGCCGCAATGACAGGCAAATTGACAACAATCGGTTTTGATGCGGACGACACGCTATGGCACAACGAGCGCTTTTTCCGCGTCACGCAAGAGCGGTTTGCCGAGTTGCTGCAAGATCATACGCCGATGGATATGGATGCCGAGGCGCTGGCAGCGCGGTTGCTGGAGGCTGAGAAACGCAACCTTGGCCGCTATGGCTATGGCGTCAAAGGCTTTACCCTTTCAATGATCGAAACGGCGATCGAGGTGACAGATTCGCAGGTGCCTGCCAACGTCATCAAGGAACTGATCGTCGCCGGGCAGATGATGCTCTCCTACCCGATCGAATTGCTTCCTCATGCGCGCACCGCAGTCGAAAGCCTTGCCGATCGCTATCGCATTGTCCTTGTGACCAAGGGCGACCTTCTGGATCAGGAGCGCAAACTGGCCCAGTCTGGTCTTGGGGACATGTTTGACGGTGTTGAAATCGTTTCGGAGAAAACACCCGATGTCTATACCGACATATTCGACCGTCACGGGGATGGCGCCGCTCGGGCCGTGATGGTGGGCAACTCGATGCGCTCGGACGTGGTGCCAATGATCGAGGCGGGCGGCTGGGGCATCTATGTGCCGCATGGGCTGGTCTGGGAGGTTGAGCACGCCGAAGCGCCAGTCGGACACCCCCGTTTTTCAGAAATTCAGGATCTTGGAGAACTGAAAACACTGATCACAAGTATCGGATAAAACGCCCGTCCTTGGGCTCTGACAGGTACAGCTTGTGGCCGCTGCGCATCACTCGGGCATGTTTCAAAGCGACAGAACCGAGATGGTGCCGGTGATTTGCAACTTTTTTCGTCAACACTTTCTTAACAATGCGCGCATCTTGGGGCTTCCTTGGCAAGACCAACAAGATGTCGCGCAATCCGTCGCCCATCCCCAATGACCCGGTGATGCAGCCTGTTTCTTTCAAGGTGTTTTCATGTTACGATTTCCCTAAAGCAGTAAAACGTCAGCCGGAAAACCGGCGGCATGAGGCAGAAATGGCAGATATCGAACAGGTCAGGTGTAACCCTGTGACCTTTGTCCTGCGGGCTGTGCCCCGTTATGTGGCCTTGGTCGTGGGTTTGGTTCTCTCAGTCACGTTGGTTGGCCTTGCGACGCCAAAGGCGTCGGCAGCGCCCTATGCCGCGATGGTCATGGATGCGAGGACAGGTGAAGTTCTGCATTCCCGCAACGCGGATACCCGCCTGCATCCGGCCTCTCTCACGAAAATGATGACCCTCTACATCGCCTTCGAAGCGGTACGGAATGGCGAGATCACCCTCGACACCAAGGTGCGCATCAGCAGCAACGCAGCAGCGGAACCCCCGTCGAAACTGGGCCTCAAATCAGGCCAGCGCATCGCGTTTCGCTATCTCATCCGCGCAGCAGCCGTGAAATCGGCCAATGATGCCGCCACCGCCATCGGCGAGGCGCTGTCAGGATCCGAAGCCGCTTTTGCCCGCCGTATGACACGCACCGCCAAGGCGCTTGGCATGTCGCGCACCACTTTCAAGAACGCACATGGTCTGACCGAAAACGGACATATGTCCACCGCCCGAGACATGACCACCCTGGGTCGGCACATCCTTTACGACTACCCTGAGTACTACAACCTGTTCTCGCGCACATCGGCCGATGCAGGGATTCGCACGGTTCCCAACACCAACCGCCGCCTGCTGGCCGCCTACAAAGGCGCTGATGGCATCAAGACCGGCTATACCCGCGCTGCTGGTTTCAACCTTGTGGCCTCAGCCAAACGCGGCAATGAGCGGATCATCGCAACCGTCTTTGGTGGCAAGTCGTCGACCTCGCGCAATGCAAAGGTTGCCGAACTGCTGGATCTCGGGTTCCGCCGCGCGCCGTCACGGGCAAAGCTGCGTAAACCGGCGATGCCTGCCTATGTCGGGAATGACAGTATCGTGGTGGCGGATGGCAGTCCGAATGGCGTAGCCGGAAAGACTATTCGCGTCAGCGGCAGTGTCAAAACCAGCCTGCGCCCGCGTCTGCGCCCCTCCACCGAAGAACCCGCGCCTGTATTGGTTGCCGAAGCAGAAGCCGAAACCGGCGTGACGGCCGAAGCCTCAGCCGTCGAAGCCGCCGTAGCCCAGGCCACAACAACGGCAGCGCAGACCCCAAGGGTCGATCCCGAAGTGCTGGAGGCAAGCGTTGCGGCAGCCATCGCGGAAGCCAAGGTCGTACCAGCCTCTGCGCCCGCCGCCGCAGCTGCGTCACCGGTCAAATCCTTCTTCAAGGGTTTGCGCCCCATGGCTCGTCCCAGCCGCCTGGCGCAGGCCGAAACCACCGCCGAGCCCGAGCCTGTTGTCGTAACACGGCTGTCCACGTCGGGTGGACGCTATTGGGGCATCAACGTCGGCCGCTACACCAACCGCTATGAGGCGGAGAAAATCCTGCTGCGCACCGCGCTGTCGGAAATGGAAACGCTGAATGGCTCCCTGCGCAAGGTTGCCAAATCAAAGCAGGGGTTCGAGGCAAATTTCCTCGGCATGACCAAGGAAACCGCTGAACTGGCCTGCAAGCGCCTGAGCGCTCGCAATGTGACCTGCGAGACACTCGGCCCCGCTTCATAGGCAAACAGATACCTCCCAAGACGAATGAAGGCCCCGGTTTCGGGGCCTTTGTTTTTGGAAGGCGCAAAGTGTTATGCGAAAAAACTTCAATCACCCAACGCTGACTGAAATCAAAGATTTCAACGTGTTGTCTTATGCCTGATACGCTAGGTATTTCATCAAACGCTATGGCTGAGTCTCAGGGTTTGGGGTGATCGTCCCATTCATCGCTGAGGATCCGTCGCGCGTCTCCTTCGGGGTCATCATACTGGTTTGCCCGTACCGTGTAGATGAACCCCACAAGCGCTGCACCGCCCAGGATCAGGGAGATCGGGATCAGATAGGACAGAACGCTCATTTTGGGGCCTTTCAGGTCAAGATTTCAAACGCAGCGCGTTCAGGGAAACGGTGATGGAAGAGCTGGACATCGCCAGCGCTGCAATCAAGGGGGTTGCAAGTCCGGCAACCGCCAGCGGTACCGCAATGACGTTGTAAAGGGTCGCAAGGCGGAAGTTTTCACGGATTCGGCGAATGGCTTTGCCCGCAACTGTGCAGGCCTCGGCGATGGGCTCCAGATCCTGCCCCAAGAGCACGATATCCGAGGCCACACGCGCCGCGTCAAGGGCCGAGGCCGGAGAGATCGAAACATGCGCTGCTGCAAGGGCTGCCGTGTCATTCAGACCATCGCCAACCATGAGAACATTTTTGCCCTGATCGGCCAGCATCTGAATACGCGCGGCCTTGTCTTCGGGCAGGGCTTCGGCGACCCATTTGTCGATGCCGAGCCTTTGCGCCAGCGCCTCCACCGCACCAGTGGTGTCGCCCGAGATCAACAACACGTCCTTGCCTGCCGCCTGCAAAGCGCGAACCGCTTCGGCCGCGCCGGGGCGCAGGGCATCGGTAAAGAAGAGGCCCCGCGGGCTGCCCTCTCCTGTGTCAAGCCAAGCTGCCGTCTGGCTGCACTGCTCTGCCCCCACCCAGGCCGCACGCCCCAAACGCACCCGGCGCCCCTGATAGGTGCCTTCGGTGCCATAGCCCGGCACCTCGCGCAGGTCGTTGACCTCGGCGGGCGAAATTCCGGCCTCCTGCGCAGCGCGCACCAAGGCAACGGACAGCGGGTGCGATGAGGGTGTCGCCAGAGCCAGTGCGATCTCAATGTCGCTGCGGTCGATCTGGTCAAGGTTGACCAGCTGCGGCGTGCCCGCTGTCAGCGTTCCGGTCTTGTCGAAAACAACCGTATCGACCCCGGCCAGCCGTTCCAGCGCGGTGGAGTGCTTGATCAGCATCCCCTTCTTGAACAGCCGCCCAGAGGCCGCCGTGGTCACCGCAGGCACCGCAAGGCCCAGCGCGCAAGGACAGGTGATGATCAGCACCGCCGCCGCGATATTGAGCGCGGTACGGACGTCAAAGGTGTAGAGATACCATCCAACAAAGGCGAGCGCCGACAGGATATGCACCCCCGGCGCATAGAGCTTCGCCGCGCTGTCTGCCAAAGAGGTATAGCGCGAGCGGCCAGACTCGGCGATGGCAACCAGATCGGCCATCCGGTGCAGCGAGGTTTCTTCACCAACTGCGGTCGCCCGGATGGTCAGCGGGCCGGTGAGGTTCACTTCGCCGGCCGACACCCCGGTGCCCGGCGCAGCAAAAACCGGCAGGGTCTCGCCCGTCAACAGGGAGCGGTCAAGTTCCGAATGCCCTTCGACCACCTCACCATCGACGGGCATGCGTCCGCCGGGGCGCACCAGAATGAGATCGCCAATCGCCAGATCGGCCACCGGCACCTCGTATTCATGCCCGTCCAGCAGGCGCGTCGCGCGGGGCACCTCGAGAGCAGCCAGTTCCTGCGCCGCAGACCGCGCCACCGCGCGGGTGCGGTAGTCGAGGTAACGCCCGGCCAATAGGAAGAAGGTCAGCGTCAGCGCCGCGTCGAAATAAGCGTGTTCACCCGACAGGGATGTCTCCCACAGGGAGGTGACCAACGCCAGGACCAGCGCCAGCACGATGGGAACGTCCATGTTGAGCCGCCCGACCTTGAGCGCGCTCCAGGCGTTCTTGAAAAAGGGCTGCGCAGAAAAGATGATCGCCGGAAAGGTGATCGCCGCCGAGATCCAGTGGAACATGTCCCGCGTCGCATCGGAGGCCCCGGACCAGACCGAGATCGACAGCAGCATCACGTTCATCGAGGCAAAGCCCGCAACCGCCAGCCGCATCAGAAGATCGCGGCCCGCCTTGTCGTTCTGGGTGGCTGCAAGGGCGGTCAGGTCCAGCTCATGTGCCTCATATCCGAGCCCTTCCATCACCGGGATCAGATCGGCCGCGCGCAGGTCTGGGTCCGCCTCGATCAAGGCGCGTTTCAGCGTCAGGTTCACGCGGGCCGACTGAACGCCGGGATGGGCATTCAGCGCCCGCTCCACCGCCGAAATACAACCCTGACAGTGGATCGTCGGCAGAGACAGGGCCAGACGCGCTTCGGTCGGAGCTTGTTCCACCGCCTCGGAAGGCGCTGCAACGCAGCCGGGGCATACAGCCATCTGGGGGCGCATCTGAGCCGTCATTTCACTTTATCCCTTGGTCACATGCAGGATCACGCGCTGGGTGAACTCGGTTCCGTTCTTCGCGCGTGCCACCATGCGGATGTTCCAGTTGCCCGCCCCCAGATCAGCGGGAGCGACATAGGCCTGACCGTCAAACTGGAAATCGGGTTTCTGGTCGTCCTTTACATGTGTCGCACGCCCAAGGGTCGCCGACAGCTTGGCCACCTCGACCGGATTGCCGTCCCTGTCGGTGATCTCGAGCTTCACCAGGCCGTCCTGGGCAGACGCGTAGACAGACCAGCCAAGCGCCTCTTGCGCGGTGCGGCGGACGTCAAACTCCTGGCTGGCCACGTAAGAGTTCTTCACCTCCAGCCCCGGAAAGGTCTTTACCGCATTCACTGCCAGCGCGATGTTGACGCTGATGATGATCGCAAAGGCACCGACAAAGACCATCAGCGCGTGGCGACCAGTGAATTCGCGTGTGCGTTTCTCTTCGGTCATGGCTCAGTTCCCTCGCCCGTTAAATGTTGTGTCTTTGTAGGCACGCTCGCCGTTGCTGAGATCTTCAACCCAGATCCGCACCGGAGTGGATTCAACCATAGAGGACGGCGCCCCCTTCGGAGTCACAATATACACACGCTGAAGGAAAGCGGTATCCGCTGGCACCTCAACCGAGGAATAGGGCGTCCCTTCGAGTTGCACCCGCATCTCTGGCGCGCCCTTGATCGAGACGTTGAACTGGCGCGGCTCACCGTGTTTGTTGCGCAAGCGCACATCATAGGTGTTTCGGATCGACCCGTCCGAGAGGGTGACGAAGGTCGGGTTTCGCACCGGAGCAACCGTCAGATCGATATCGGGGCGGATGAACAAGGCAAAAACCAGCGCAATACCAACGGCCGACCAGAGCGAGGTGTACATGATGGTGCGCGGGCGCAGGATGTGCTTCCAGACGCTGCGGGGCGGTTGGCCTGCACGCTCATTTGCCTCGTCCGACAGGGCCATGTAATCGATCAGCCCGCGTGGCTTGCCGATCTTGGCCATCACATCGTCGCAAGCGTCGATACAAAGGGCGCAGGTGATACATTCGAGCTGCTGCCCGTCACGGATATCAATCCCCATCGGGCAGACATTGACGCAGGCCATACAGTCGATGCAATCACCCATCTGCTCGGCCTCGGCGGACTTGCGATGCTTGCCGCGCGGCTCTCCACGCCAGTCGCGGTAGCCGACCGTCAGCGTGTCTTCGTCCATCATCGCGGCCTGAATGCGCGGCCAGGGGCAGGCGTAGATACAGATCTGTTCCCGTGCGAAGCCGCCAAAGAAAAAGGTGGTCAGCGTCAGAACCAGCATGGTGGTATAGGCGATCGGATGCGCGTCCAGCGTCACAAGGTCGTGGAGCAGCGTTGGCGCGTCGGCAAAGTAGAAGATCCAAGCACCGCCCGTGGCCAGACCAATAAGAAACCAGGCCACCCATTTCGTAACCCTGAGGCGCGCTTTGCGGAAATCCATCTTCTTTTGACGATGCAGACGCAGGCGGGCGTTTCGATCACCCTCGATCCAGCGCTCGACCAGTATGAAGAGGTCGGTCCAGACCGTCTGAGGGCAGGCATAGCCACACCAGACCCGGCCCAGTGCCGATGTGAACAGAAACAGGCCAAGGCCTGCCATGATCAAAAGGCCCGCAACGAAGTAGAATTCGTGGGGCCAGATCTCGATCCAGAAGAAATAGAAGCGGCGGTTTGCCAAGTCCAAGAGCACCGCCTGATCGGGCAGCGAAGGCCCCCTGTCCCAGCGGATCCATGGCGTCAGGTAGTAGATGCCCAGCATCACTGCCATCAGATACCATTTGAGATTGCGGAAAGCCCCCGAGACGCGCCTTGGAAAAATCGGCTCCCTGGCGGCGTAAAGGCTTGGGGCGGGATCGGAATCGCTCACGGACTCACTCCACTGAATTGGGTCTTTGCAATGCGTTCTCACAGAAGCGAGGTGACGCAGCTTTGACGTGGATCAAAAAGTGCATTGAGCAAATACCTTTTGCATGGGCATTTCACCGCAGTTCTGCAGCACGACCGGCAGCGCTCACGCACCTGTGAAGTCTTGGACAGGCATATCGGCAATCACTCTGGAGTGATATTCTTTGTCCTGTGCCGTTTGAGCCATGCGACAAACTTGCGCGCCTGTGGGCGCAAGACGCCCGGGCGATGAACGATGTGATACCCGCGTGTGTCTTCTTCTGTGAACAAGGCCTCCAGCCGCCCGGCCCGCAAATCTTCCTCGACAAACGCGCGCACGCTTACGGCAACGCCCTGCCCGCCGCGCACAGCCTCCATCAACAGATTGCCGGGCAATCGAATGCGCGCGCCTCTCAGCGCGTCATCGACGCCGCGCGACGTCAGCCATTTGGCGGCTTCGGTGGTGCCAAGCTCTTCAAGCCAGGGGAAATCCAACAGATCCTGCGGCGATGTGACCCTGCGCCCGTCCAGAAGGTCCGGCGCCGCCACAACGACCATGGGGGACTGCAGCAATGGCTGCGAGTCCAAACCGGGCCAATCACCCGCCCCGTAGCGCAGCGCGATATCAATGCCGCCGGGCGTCAACTCGACCAGCTCTCCAGTGGGATCAAGAACCATATCCACTTCGGGATACAGCGCACGAAACTCGGCCAGTCGCGGCATCAGCCACTGGGCTGCAAACATCGGCGTGCAGGTCACATGAAGCGGGCGCGCCGCACCTGAGGCAGTGAGATCCTGGACCGCAGTCTGGATCGCACTGAACCCAAGCTGCAGCCCCCGCGCCAGATGCTCTCCCTCGTTTGTGAGCGTCAGATTGCGACCGCTACGATCCAAGAGAGCGACGCCCATGTGCCGCTCAAGTGCGCGGAGTTGCTGACTGATGGCAGCATGGCTAACATTCAGCGCCGCGCCCGCCTGCACCACATTTCCCGTTTCAGCAAAGGCAGAAAAGGCACGAAGCGATGCCAAAGGCGGAAGATTGAACCACTCCATATGTAATCTCAACTTACATAGTGACTTTTTTCCTGACTCGCATGAAACGTGGTTTGGCGCAACAGTCTCAGCATGTTCAAACCCAGGAGGCACGACGATGCTGATCGATATCTACGCCCGTTCCATGATCACTGCGGCCCGTCAGGACGGATTGTGCCTGCGCGATCTACCCGCAGCCAAACCTCTGCCGCAGCCGACCGGGCGACTGGGCCGCCTTGCAGCTCTGCTGACCCGCCACAATCCGCTGAAACGCCCGCGTGTCCGCTGCATCGACCCTTTGAAGTTGTGAAAACAGGCGTCGGCTTTTCAGGAAACGCGCGAACAGATCGAAAAGCCGACGCCTTGTACCCGCTTTGCCAGCACGTCGGCGCGAGCGGGATGGGAAAGCTACGCCGGACGGCCAACACAAATGAAGGTGACGATCCGCGAAGCCTATCTCACTTGAGTTCAGTGAAGCACATTGGCGTTGATCACAATTTGATGCGGATCAAGTCGGGGAAGAAAATGTGCCAATCGAGAAGGACATCTGCCCGCCCACACGCGGTTTGCGATTTCTTGGTGTGCTCGTTGAAAGCCATGCTATCCATCTGAAATGACGCATGCCTCACGCATACCTTCCCTGGCTGAACCTTCAGTCTTTCTGGCCAGTCTTGGGGTTCTGTTTGCCTCCCTGTGTTTTGGGGTTTTGCCCTATTTTGCGCGCAGCCTTACAGAGCAGGGCATGCCACCGCATGTGATCGCCTTTCACCGTTTCACATTGGCCGCCATCGTGCTGTCGCCTTTGTTGGTTCGACATCGTCGCAAGACGCGCGCGATAATCTGGGGCCTTGGAGCTGGTGCCGCGATGGGGCTGGGATGGGTCGGCTATGTCTCCGCTCTGGACAGCGCGCCGGTTGCGCTTGTCGGTGTTCTCTACATGACCTATCCGGTGTTCACCCTGCTTATCGCCTGGGGTCTGTTCCAAACAAAACCCACTTTGCGCGCCAGCGGCGCTGCCGGTCTTATTGTCCTTGCCGCAATCGTGGCAAGCGGCCCTGCAGCGGTTGGTTCTGACGTTTTGCCCGCCCTGCTTTTGTCGCTTGCCGCACCGATGGGATTCGGTCTTGGCATCACAGTGCTGGTCTACCGTTTGACCGCACTGCCTCCGCTCACGCGGATCGCTGCGGTCTCCCTCGGGTCTGTCCTTGGCCTTTTGCCACTGGTCATTACCACGCCGCCATCCTCCCTGATGCCTGTAGACAGTCACGGGTGGATCCTGCTGGTCGGGATCGCCCTGGGTACCGCACTTGTTCCGCAGCTTGTCTACTCTATTTGCGCCCCGATTGCAGGCGCAGCGCAAACCGCTGTCATCGGTAGTGTCGAATTGCCCACCATGTTCGCCGTCGGGCTGTTGGCCTTTGGCGAAAGGATCAGCTTGGCCCAGAGTGCCGCGGGGCTTTTGATCGTAGCGGCCATCACCCTGAGCAGCCGCGACCGACTGGACCGTCCCAGTCGGGACCAGGTCCGGATGCCAAAGTCATAGGAAAAGGGCCACCCGACGGGCAGCCCTTTCTAATGGTCTCAGATACTGATGGTCGATTATTCGCCGCCGCCCAACTGGTGGACGTAGGCTGCAACCGCGCGGATTTCCGCCTCGCTCAGGCGCGCGTTCCAAGGGGGCATCACACCGTAGCGGGAATTGGTCACCGTCTCGGTCAGTGTTGCGTAGTCGCCACCATAGAGCCAGATGGCGTCTGCCAGATTGGGCGCCCCCTGGCTGCGATCCCCGGTGCCATCATCCATGTGGCAGGACGCGCAGTTGTCAGCAAAGATCACCGATCCGGCTTCAACCTTGGAGGCATCCTGCGCCTCGCCCGAGAGCGACATGACGAAGTTCACGACCTGATCGATCTCTTCCTCTTCGAGCAATTCATCGCGACCAAAGGCAGGCATCTCGGAATAACGTGCATCTTCGTTTTCCTCGTTGCGGATACCATGCGTCACGGTGAAATGGATGTCCTCTACCGAGCCGCCCCACAGCCAATCGTCGTCCAGAAGGTTGGGATAGCCTTTGGCACCCGCCGCACCAGAGCCATGGCACTGGGCGCACCAGGTCTTGAACACGGCCGAACCCGCTGACACGGCATAGGAGTTCAGATCCGCATCCGCCGAAATCTCGGTCAACTCGGTGTCCACCAGCTTGGCGTTGATCGGCGCATTGGCCTCTTCCACGGCTGCGATCTCATTGGCGACATCGGCGCGTGTGGACCAGCCGAGAACACCGGCCGTGGCCGAGTTGATCAGCGGCCAGGCTGGATAGGCGATGGTGTAGCCGATCCCCCAGATGATTGTCAGGTAGAACGTCCAGAGCCACCAGCGCGGCATCGGGTTGTCGAACTCCTCGATCCCGTCCCACTCATGACCGGTGGTGTTCGGATCGCCATCGAACTTTTGCGATTTCTTACTCATGTCCGCGCCTCCTTGGCTTTACCCTGTGCAGGGGCGGGTTTGTCATCGTGACGAAAGGGGATGTCTGCCGTGTCGCGGTAGACCCGGCTGCTGCCCGGGCGGAATACCCAGACAACAACCCCAATGAAGAAGGCGAACAGCATCAGCAGCATCCAGCTGTCTGCGAACTGCCGCAGGAGAGTATATTCTTCCATCTCTTCCTCCTGCCTTAGCGGCTTGCATCCGGGGTGAAGGTCGAAAAGTCGACCAGTGTCCCCAGCATCTGCAGATAGGCGATCAGGGCATCGGCTTCAGACACGCCAGGTTGGCCATCAAAGTTGCGTACGTTGATGTCTTCACCATAGCGTTCGAGCAGGCCGTCATAGTCGCTGTCGGGATCCGCCTGCGCCATGAAATCCGCTTGGGCCGCCTCGATCATCTCCTCGGTGTAAGGCACACCCAGGATCGCATTGGTGGCCATAATGTCACCTATGTACTTGCCGTCGATCATGGTCGTCTCGAGGAAGCCATACTTCGGCATCACCGATTCCGGCACCACGGACTGCGGATTGCGCAGGTGGTCCACGTGCCACTCATCCGAGTAGCGCCCACCGACACGGGCCAGATCCGGCCCGGTCCGCTTGGAGCCCCACTGGAACGGGTGGTCGTACATCGACTCCGCCGCCAGCGAGTAGTGACCATAGCGTTCGACCTCGTCCCGCATGGGGCGGATCATCTGGCTGTGGCACACGTAGCAGCCTTCACGCAGGTAGACTTCGCGTCCGGCCATCTCAAGCGGGGTGTAGGGGCGCATGCCCTCCACCTCTTCGATGGTGTTTTCCAGCCAGAACAGCGGCGCGATCTGCACCAGACCACCGATGGTCACAACCAGGAAACTGCACACCAGAAGGAGGGTCGCGTTGGTCTCGAGGATTTTATGTTTGTCGAGAATTGCCATTGTCCGGCCCTCCTTATTCAGCCGGGACCGAGACCGACAGGCTGGCTTCTTTAGCCGGGGCCCGACGGACGGTCATCCACAGGTTGTAGCACATGATGACAGCGCCGGCGACGTACATGACCCCACCCAGACCGCGCACCACATACATCGGGAACTTGGCGGCAACGGTGTCGGCAAAGGAGTTCACCAGGAACCCATTCGCATCCACTTCACGCCACATCAGGCCTTCCATGATACCGGTCACCCACATCGAAGCCGCGTAGAGCACGATACCGATGGTGGCGAGCCAGAAGTGCCAGGACACCATCTGCAGCGAATAGAGACGCTCGCGTTTCCAAAGCACCGGCACCAGGAAGTAGAGGGCGCCAAAGGTGATCATTCCGTTCCAGCCCAGCGCACCGGAGTGCACGTGACCGATGGTCCAGTCGGTATAGTGCGACAGGGAGTTCACCGCGCGGATCGACATCATCGGCCCTTCAAAGGTGGACATGCCGTAGAAACCGACCGAGATCACCATCATACGGATCACAGGGTCCGTGCGCAGCTTGTCCCAAGCGCCCGAGAGCGTCATCAGACCGTTGATCATACCGCCCCAGGAGGGCATCCACAGCACGATCGAGAACACCATGCCAAGGGTCGAAGCCCAGTCAGGCAGCGCGGTGTAATGCAGGTGGTGCGGACCAGCCCAGATGTAGATGAAGATCAGCGCCCAGAAGTGGATGATCGACAGTTTGTACGAGAAGACGGGGCGTTCGGCCTGTTTCGGGATGAAGTAGTACATCATGCCAAGGAAACCGGCGGTCAGGAAGAAGCCCACCGCGTTGTGGCCATACCACCACTGCACCATCGCGTCCTGCACGCCCGGCCAGACGATGACCGATTTGGACCCCCAGACGGAAACCGGAATGGTCAGGTTGTTGACCACATGCAGCATGGCAACGGTGACGATGAAGGCCAGGTAGAACCAGTTGGCCACGTAGATATGCGGCTCTTTGCGCTTGATCAGGGTGCCAAGGAAGACAGCAAGATAGGCCACCCAGACGATGGTCAGCCAAAGGTCAACGTACCACTCAGGTTCCGCGTATTCCTTGGACTGAGTGCCGCCCAGCAGATAGCCGGTGGCCGCAAGAACGATAAACAGCTGATAGCCCCAGAACACGAACCACGCGAGGTTGCCGCCCCAAAGACGCGCCGCCGAGGTGCGCTGCACCACGTAGAACGAGGTCGCCAGAAGCGCGTTGCCACCAAAGGCGAAAATCACCGCCGAGGTGTGCAGCGGACGCAAGCGACCAAAGTTCGCAAAGCCTTGCGCCCAGTCGAAGTTCAGCGCCGGGAAGGCCAGCTGGAAGGCGATGAATGTACCCGCCAGAAAGCCCACAACGCCCCAAAAGGCTGTGGCAATGACACCGGCGCGCACGACGCTGTCAAAATATTCGTGTTCGAGGCTGCCCGCGGCCAGTGCTGGCTCATCGGTGCGGCGAAGGGTGTAGAGGAAAAGACCACCAGCCACGAGCATGACGATGACCGCATGCACCTGGTAAGCCAGATCCCGCGCGTAGTTGATCCCCATCATCGCAAAAAGCGTGACGAGACCAAGCGCTATCAGCTTGAGATAATTAGACATCTTGCGTCCCTTTAACATGTACCGCGCGATTCTTCCGCCACGCGGGACCTTTTTAGACCGAGTTTGTGATGCAAAACGTGCTCGATCAACGCATTGATCTGCATCAAGACAATCGCGAAACAACTGTGACACATCAAAATTGGCACGACCAATGAAACGCGCGCCCGCTCGGGAATTTTGCGCTACTTCCACCACGAGGCGACAATGACCTACAAAACCCTATTGACCGTTCTGACAGACAAGAACACCGCTGCCGCGCCGCTGGCGCAGGCTGCCGCACTCGCCGATCACCTTTCGGGCCACACCGAGGCGCTGTGCCTTGGCGTCGACCGGACCCAGACCGGCTATTACTACGCCGGGGCCAACGCCATGATCATCCAGGAGGCAATGGTCCGCGCGCAGGAAGAAGCCGCAGATCTGCAAGCCCATGCCACCGAAGTTCTCAAACACCTTGGCGCGCCCTTCTCCACCGACATCGCCATTGCGCCCATCGCCGATCTGGGCCGCCACGTCGCCCGTCATGCCCGGTTCTCGGATCTGGTTGTTCTGGGCAAACCCTATGGGGAAGGCATCGGCGCCGAGGCCGAGCCAGTGGTCGAAGCCGCCCTGTTCGAAGGCCGTACACCCGTTCTGGTCGTCCCCGAGAAAGCCGTGCCCCTCACCCAGCCCAAAACCGTTCTCCTTGCCTGGAACGAAAGCATCGAGGCGATGACGGCCATCCGCAAGGCCCTGCCCTTCCTGACCAAAGCGGATACGGCGCGCATCGTTGTCATCGATCCCCCGCAGCATGGCCCCGAACGCTCTGATCCCGGCGGTATGCTGGCGCAGATGCTGGCCCGCCACGGCGTGAAATGCGAGATCGACGTACTGAGCAAGACCATGCCTCGTGTCTCCGACATCCTGAACCGCCACGCCACGGACACAGCTGCGGACATGATCGTCATGGGAGCCTATGGCCACTCCCGCTTCCGCGAGGCGATCCTGGGCGGCGCCACCCGCAACATGCTGGAAAAGGCAACCGTGCCGGTTTTCATGGCGCATTGATTTTGCACCGCGGTCAAAAAAGGCGCCCCAATAGCGGGGCGCCTTTTTCGTTTGGCGTGGGTTAACTAGCGCGCCTTGCGGATCAACCCGATCACAAACAGCAAGATCACCGCGCCAATTGTGGCGTGTATGATCGATGCCAGAACTCCGCCCCCGACGGAAAAGCCGAGCGCCGGAAAAATTGAGCCTGCCAGAAAGGCACCGACGATGCCGACTATGATATTTCCGAAGATACCAAAGCCCCGCCCCTGCATGATTTTTCCAGATAACCACCCAGCAAGAGCTCCGATGATCAGCATCCCAATCAGGCTTTCAAATTGCATGGCTCATGCTCCTTCGTTTAGGGCAGCCTAGCGATCAAAACCTGCACCGTCACCTGCTTTCGTATCAACTGTTGACGTAGTGCATGCCTTGGAACCGCGCCCGCAGGACGCGGGTGCTTTCGGCGACCGCCTCGGGGTTATTGCCGGTCAACCCGCGCGCAATCAGAGCCGCCAGTTCAGGCGCGTCGGCTGGTGTCACACCACGCCGCACCAGTTCCGGAGTGCCAATGCGCAGGCCATTCATGTCCCCTGCAACCTCTGCGATCGGCAGGCCTATGCCGCAGGCCAGAAACCCAGCCTTTCGCAAGGCCTTGGAGGCTGCCTGCCCGCCGCCAAACGCCGCCGCCTCAAGCGCAAACTGGTGAGACAGTGTTGCCCCGCCCGCGCCTTTGAACACCGGCAGGCCAAGTGCTTCCAGCTCCGCCGCGAGGGCTTGCGACAGTGCAATCATCGCGGTCGCATAGTCTTTTCCATATGCAATCCAGTCCAACAGACTCACCGCCAGGGCAGCCGTCTTGGCGGCATCAAAGTTCGCGGTCATCCCCGGAAAGGCAATGGCATCCAGACGTTCCGCGATCTCGGCGTCATTGGTGACGATCAACCCACCAGCGGGCCCGCCAAGGCTCTTGTAGGTGCTCATCGTCATCAGATGCGCGCCTTCATGCAAAGGATTGGCCCAGGCACCTCCGGCGATGATGCCGCATTGATGCGCCGCATCGAACAGCACCTTTGCCCCGACTTCGTCCGCGATGGCACGGATATCCGCCACCGGATGCGGGAACAGATTCAGGCTGCCGCCGATGGTGATCAGCTTGGGGCGTACCTGCAGCGCCAGAGTGCGCAGCGCATCGAGGTCGACGGTGTAGCCATCCGCATGTACCGGCGCCGGGTGCGTGTTGAGACCGTAAAGCCCTGCGCAGCCGCCCGTGTGGTGGGTGACATGACCGCCAACTGCAGCGGGCGGCGCAATGATCGCATCCCCTGGCTGGGTCAGCGCCATAAACCCATATAGATTGGCCAGCGCGCCTGAGCCGACACGCACCTCAGCATAGGAGGCCTGGAACACCTCGGCTGCCAGTTCGGCCGCGATCACCTCGATTTCCTCTATCGCCTCAAGGCCCGTCTCGTACTTGTCGCCCGGATAGCCCAGCGACGGGCGACTGCCGAGCCCCGATGACAGCACAGCCTCCGCCTTTGGGTTCATGACATTGGTGGCCGGGTTGAGGTTGAAACACTCCGCGTCATGGATCTCGGTGTTAAGCGCAATCAGTTTGTTGATCCGCTCAGACACCTCAGACGGAGAGGAAGCAACGGTGCGCGCGGCGATCTCGTGTACGAGAGTTTCACATGTTTCCGGCACCCAAGGGCGCGGCAAAAGGGAGGGGGTCACGGCATCAGTCATGGTCTGGATCCTGTTTCATGTCGGTGTCCCTTTCAGTGAACCGCAAAGCCCGGCTTGCAGACAAACCAGTTTTCTGAAAAATTAGGGTTAGAAAAATTGAGCCTAGTTATGCCCGTAGCTCCACCGCGCCCAAAAACTCTGCCGCTCACCGCATTGCGCGCCTTTGAGGCGGCCGCACGGCTTGGCAGCTTTGCGGCGGCGGCCGAAGAGCTTGGCGTTACCCCCGGCGCAGTCTCAGCACAGGTAAAGTCCCTTGAAGACAGTATCGGAGCACGCTTGTTTCATCGCCGCGCCAAGGCTGTTGAACTGACCGCACCCGGGAGCCGCGTTCTGCCCGAGTTTTCGCAAGCCTTTGATCAGCTTGGGATTGCAGTGCAAAAGCTCAGAGATGAAGCGGCCCCGCAAGTGGTGCATATCGCCACCTCTCCCGCGGTTGCTCAGTATTGGTTGTCACCACGACTGCCGTGCCTGCGCCGGGACATGCCAGAGGCCAGCATATCTATCACCGCGCTGGAAACCCCTCCGAACCTGAAGCGCACACCCTATGATCTGTGCCTGTTTTTTGACTCTGAGCAAGGCCAGGAGGTCGAGCGTGATGTGATCTTTCCGGTCTGTAGCCCGGATCTGGCAAAGCGGCTTTCACGCCCGCAAGATCTGGAAGACGTGCCCTGCCTTTCAGACAGCACATGGGATCGCGATTGGGCCATTTGGCTGGCAGCGCAAGGACTGAATGAAACGGTAACACCGCATGGCCCCGTCTACTCGCTTTATGCGCTGGCTGTCGAAGAAGCCTTGAACGGCGCCGGGGTTTTGATGGGGCACGGAGCATTGCTGGCTCCGCTGTTGCGCACGGGGCGTCTTGTCGCTCCGTTTGAACAACATGTCACTCTCACAAGCTCTCTAAGGCTTTGGCGCCTGCCTGGACGCAGCGTCGGAGCCACGGTCAACCGCGTGGCGGATTGGTTTCTGTCCGATGGACCGGGGTTGCGTTAGGACAGTTGGCACATGCAACACGCGTGCACGCCGCAAAGGCGGTCCGAGGGAGTATCGTACTGCACTATTTTCTGGCCTGCCCACGCTACGTCGGACTGGCGACAGCAAGCCCCCGAGCCTCTACCCGATCAGTCCACCATCACTGTCGTCGCCCGCCTCTTCCATCAGACGGCCCATGTCGGGAACGGTAACACGGCGCTTGCCTTCCAGTTCGATCACACCGTCTTTTTTCAGGGCAGACATTTGACGGCTGACAGTCTCAAGCGTCAGTCCCAGATAATCCGCCATCGCCTCCCGCGTGAGTGGCAGATCAAAGGACATCGTGTTCGTAGCGTTCTTGGGGGTGAGCGATGCATCCCGCCGCGCAATAATCGCCAAGAGACTGGCGATCTTTTCCCGCGCCGTCTTGCGCCCGAGAACCAGCATCCATTCGCGCGCCGCGTCGAGTTCATCCAGCGTCATCTCTAGCAGACGGTGCGCGATATGAGGCGTGCGCACCATCAGCTCCTCGAACGGTTTCTTTCGGAAGCAGCACATGACCACCTCGGTGGTGGCCACAACATTGTAAGCGGCACCATCGCGTCCGGGCCGCCCTACGAAATCGCTTGGCAACAGCAGGCCCACCATTTGCGTGCGGCCGTCTTCCATTGTTTGGGTCAGGGTCGCGATCCCTGAGACGACCGACCCCACAAAGTTCATCTGATCGCCCGACCAGATAATCGGCTGTCCCGACTCGTAGGTGCGATAGTATTTGATTGCATCCAGCGCTCCCAATTCGTCTGCATCGCACCGCGCGCAGACTGCACGGTGACGAATCGGGCAATCGCCGCAATTGACGGAGGCAATAGTGGGGGCATTCATGGCTGTTACCGATAGATGTAGATCAAAAGAACTGTGCGCGTGTGGTCCCAAGACTAATCGCGTGAAGCGCAAACCTCAATTGGGTATCAGGGGTTTGTTGAACGCCAAAGTGCCGCGGCACCTGAATGGCCCTTTCGAACAGCACTTTGCGTCGACACAACGCCACCTCAAGCACGCGCATGACTGTGCACTCAAGGCGCACTTCTGAGGAAATCGGGCCGATTACCGCATCCCACGGCTAGGGTATCTGGGCACGTTCATCCAAAGACCGGACCTCTCCCGCCCGTCGCTGGTGCATGAGATGCACCACTCCCGTTGGGCCAGGCTCGGCGCCTTTGGCGCCGAGCCTGGCCCAAGGCCGCCAAGGGGTCACGGCAATCAGCCGGGGCACCTGCGGGCGCGGGAGCACCCCGTTTTTGGGCCGATATGGTTAACGCGCGGCTGCAAGTAGCTGACGGGTGTAGTCCTCACGCGGCGCTTCGAACAGAGTTGTGGCGTCACCGGCTTCAATCACGTCCCCCTGTTTCATCACGATCATCTTGTGCGACATGGCGCGCACCACGTGCAAATCATGGGAAATGAAGAGATAGGCCAGCCCATAGCGCGCTTGCAGATCCCTGAGCAGATCCACGATCTGCACCTGAACCGTCATATCCAAAGCTGACGTCGGCTCATCCAGAACCACAAGGCGCGGACGCAGGACCATGGCACGGGCAATCGCGATGCGTTGGCGCTGACCGCCAGAGAACTCATGCGGGTAGCGGTCCATTGCTGCGGGATCGAGGCCCACCTCTTCCATTACCTCGGCCACCAGATCGCGGGTATCGCGGTGCAGGTCCACCCTATGGATCGCCAGCCCCTCAGAAATGATCTGCGCGCAGGTCATCCGTGGGCTGAGCGAGCCGAAGGGATCCTGAAACACGATCTGCATATCCTTGCGCAAGCGCCTCAGATCACGAGTAGACCACTGCCGCAGATCCTCACCGCAAAAGCGCACCTCCCCTTCGGAGGCAATCAGCCGCATGATCGCAAGGGCCAGCGTGGTCTTGCCCGACCCGCTTTCGCCAACAATGCCCAGGGTCTCTCCTGCGCGCACCGAAAGTGAGGTCGGGTTGACCGCCTTCACATGGCCAACGGTGCGTTTCAAGAGCCCCTTCTGGATCGGGAACCAGACCTTGAGATTAGATGTGCGGATCAGTTCTTCGGCCCCGTCAGGCACGGGCGCAGGCTGGCCAGAGGGTTCAGCCGCCAGCAGTTTCTTGGTGTAGGGGTGCTGCGGGTTGGCGAAAACCTCCTCGGCCGGGCCGCTTTCGACAATCTCGCCGCCCTTCATCACGCAGACCCGATCTGCGATCCGGCGCACGATGGCCAGATCGTGGGTGATGAACAACAGGCCCATGCCTTCGCTCTGTTTCAGCTCGGCCAGAAGGTCGAGGATCTGCGCCTGAATGGTGACGTCCAGCGCCGTCGTCGGCTCATCCGCGATCAGGATCTCGGGCTTATTGGCGAGGGCCATCGCAATCATCACGCGCTGGCGCTGCCCGCCGGATAACTCGTGAGGATAGGCGCCAAGCCGCGTTTCAGGATCGCGAATACCCACCTTGATCAGCAGCTCCAGGATGCGATCCCGTGCGGCCTGCCCCACCAGCCCCTGATGCAGAGCGAGGGATTCCGACAGCTGCTTTTCGATCGTGTGCAGCGGATTGAGTGAGGTCATCGGCTCTTGGAAGATAAAACTGATGTCATTGCCGCGCAGGCGCATCAGGTGCTTTTCATCGGCGCCGACCATCTCTTTGCCCTTGTAGAGGACCGAGCCGCTGACCGTGGCGCTATCGCCGAGCAAAGATACGGTAGACAAGGCCGAAACGGATTTGCCCGACCCGGATTCCCCGACCAGCGCCACTGTCTCACCCCGGTCCACGGCAAAGGAGACGCCTTTCACGGCTTCGGTCGTTTTGCCGTCCTGCCGAAAAGAGACACGCAGGCCTTTGACCTCCAGTATCGCAGTCATGAGAAGGTCTTCCGTGGGTCAAACGCATCGCGGATGCCTTCAAAGATGAAGACCAGAAGCGACAGCATGATGGCAAAGGTGAAAAAGGCGGTGAAGGCCAGCCAGGGTGCCTCAAGGTTCTGTTTGGCCTGCAAGGTCAGCTCCCCCAGCGAGGGTGCCGAGGACGGCAGACCAAAGCCAAGAAAGTCGAGCGAGGCCAGCCCGCCAATGGTGCCGGTCACGATAAAGGGCAGCATGGTCAGGGTCGCCACCATCGCGTTCGGGAGCATGTGACGGAACATGATGGTCATATTGCCAACGCCCAAAGCCTTGGCCGCGCGCACATATTCTAGGTTACGCGCGCGCAGGAACTCTGCCCGCACCACGCCAACAAGGGCCGTCCAGCCAAAGAGGATCATCAGGAAGACAAGCAGCCAAAAGCTACGGCCCAGAATCGCGAACATGATGATGATCACATAAAGAGTTGGCGTCGAGGACCAGATCTCGATGAAGCGCTGGAACAGAAGGTCCAGCCAGCCACCGAAATAGCCCTGCACCGCGCCTGCCGCGATCCCGACGACCGTTGCCGCGCCCGTCACGATCAGGGTGAAGACGATGGAGAGGCGAAAGCCGTGAATGACCCGCGCCAGAACATCGCGCTTGGTGTCATCGGTGCCCAAAAGGTTCTGCCCGTTGGGCGGCAAAGGCGCTGCGCCGGGCCGGTCCACGGTGGTGTTGTAGGAATAAGGAATGGGCGGCCAGATGGTCCAGCCCTTGTGGAAATCCTCGCCTGCGAAACTGCCTGCGTCGATCTCCTCCAGGATGCCTTCGGGATCGTCAAAACAGTCCAGATTGCCGCCCGACTGGATCAGACATTCTACTTCGGGGTCCTTGTAGACGGCCTCGGTCCTGAAATCGCCGCCAAAGGCCGTTTCCGGATAGAACTTGAAGATCGGCATGAACAACTCGCCGCGATAGCTGACGAGGATCGGCTTGTCGTTGGCGATGAACTCGGCAAAGAGCGACAGCACGAACAGGACCGAGAAGATCCAGAACGACCAAAAAGCGCGTTTGTTGCGGCGAAAGTTGTTCCAGCGGCGCTGATTGAGCGGGGACAATGCCATGGCTCAGCCCTCCCTCTTGTCGAAATCGATCCGCGGATCGACCAGCACATACATGATGTCCGAAATGATTCCGACCACGAGGCTCATCAGACCAAAGATGAAGAGCGTGCCAAAGATCACCGGGTAATCGCGCGCAACGGCTGCTTCGAAGCCAAGCCGCCCCAAACCATCGAGCGAAAAAATCGTCTCGATAATGAGGCTGCCCGAGAAGAACACTCCGATAAAGACCGCCGGAAAGCCCGCGATCACAATCAGCATCGCATTGCGGAACACATGGCCATAGAGAACACGGGCCTCGCTCAGGCCCTTGGCGCGGGCGGTCATTACGTATTGTTTCTTGATTTCGTCAAGGAAGGAGTTCTTGGTCAGCAAGGTCAGCGTCGCAAAGGAGGAGATGGTCGAGGCCACAACCGGCAGGGTGATGTGCCAGAAATAGTCGCCGATCTTGCCCAATAGACTCAGCTCTTCCCAGTTGTCCGAAGTGAGCCCCCGCAGCGGGAAGATCTGCCAATAGGAGCCGCCCGCAAAGAGAACCAGCAACATGATGGCAAAGAGAAAACCTGGTATGGCATAGGCCGCGATGATGACGCCGCTGGTCCAGGTGTCAAAGCGCGAGCCATCGTTCAGCGCCTTGCGGATACCCAGCGGGATCGAGATGACATAGGCAATCAAAGTGGACCAAAGCCCAAGAGAGATCGACACAGGCATCTTTTCCAGCACCAGTTCGGTCACTTCGATCTTGCGGAAATAGCTTTCGCCGAAATCAAACCGCAGGTAGTTGCCGATCATCTGGATGAAGCGCTCCAGCGGCGGTTTGTCGAGGCCGAACTGCGCGGTCAACTCCTCGATCAACTCGGGCGGCAGGCCCTGACGGCCCGCATAGCTGTCGTTGGCGCCCAGAGTTTCCGTCGCGCCCGTGTCACCCCCGCCACCGGCAAAGCCTTCAAAGACATCGCCGCTGCCCTGCATCTGAGCGATGATCTGCTCCACCGGCCCACCGGGCACGAACTGTACCAGCGCAAAGTTGATCACCATGATCCCAAAGAGGGTCGGGATGATCAGCAGAAACCGCCTGAGGATATAGGCTGCCATGACCCGCGCCTATCGCAATGCGCCAGAGGCCTTCAGTTCGGCCTCTTTTGCAGGATTGACCCACCATAGGTCCAACCAGCCCGAAGAAAAAGGCGGCAGGTTTTCGGGGTGTTCGTACATGCGCCAATAGGCCAGCCAGCTGACGTCCAGATACCAGGTCGGCACCATAAAGCGCTTGGCCCGCAGAACGCGGTCCAAGGCGCGCGTGTTGGCATAAAGGTCTTCCTGCGTGGTGGCCTTCACAATATTGCCGATCAGCGCATCCACCGCCGGATCGGCCAGGCCCGCCGGGTTGAAGACGGAATACTGATGCGCCTCGGATCCGAACTGCTGATAGAGACCTGTCGAAGGCTCCAGCGACTTGGGGTAAGCGAAGGAGACCATATCAAAGTCTTTTTCGCGGCGGCGGCTGGTGTACTGGGCAAAGTCCACTCTGTTCAGGACCGCCTCGATTCCCATCGTCTGCAGATTGGAGACAAAAGGCTGAACAATCCGCTCCAGCACCGGGCTGTCGAGCAGGAACTCTATCTTGAGCACCTCGCCTGCGGCATTGCGGCGGATACCGTCATCGCCGACGCTCCATCCGGCCTCATCCAGCAGCTTCATGGCCCGGCGCAGGTTGCGACGGTCCGAGGGGCGTTCAGGTTTTGAGCTATGTGCCATCACTGCAGGTTCGGTCAGGACTGACGGATCAATCTGATCGCCAAGCGCTTCGAGAACTTCTTTTTCCAGCCCTGTCGGCAGATCCTTGGCTTCCAGCGCGGTATCCTGCCAGAAAGAAGAGCGATGCCGGAACAGCCCATATTGCAGGCTTTCGTTTGTCCACTCGAAGTTATAGGCCAATTGCACCGCCTCACGCACCCGAATGTCCTGAAACACCGGGCGCAAAAGGTTCATCACAAACCCGTTTGCCGAAGGTACATTGCCGTCGGGGATCGCATCCTTTTTCACATCCCCGCGCGCAACGGCATCGAATTCATAGGCCGTCGCCCAGTTTTTGGAGTTATTCTCGGTCCGCAGGGTGTAGACGCCAGCCTTGAACCCTTCCATCGCCGCAATCGCATCGCCGAAATACTCGATACGAAGGCGATCATAGTTGTGGCGCCCCTTGTTCACATTCAGATGCCAGCCCCAATAGTCGGGGTTGCGGCGGTAGACGATGCGCTGGTTCACATCGAAGCTTTCAAGCACATAAGGGCCAGAGCCGATACCGGGATCAAGACGCGGCTCATCCAATCGGCGATTGTCGGGATCGGCGTCAAACCAGGCTTTGGAGAACACAGGCGTTCCGGCAACCTGTGATATCATGGCGCGGCGTGGAAAGTCCGGCGAGAAATAGAACTTCACACGATGCGGGTCGAGCGCCTCAGCCTTGGGAATACGTTTGCGCACAGCTTCGGCGTAAGACTGCAGCCCCTGATCAAGCAGAATGTTGTGTGAAAAGACAACATCCTCTGCTGTGACCGGCGTTCCGTCAGAGAACCGCGCCTCTGGGCGCAGGTTAAAGATAACCCAGTCCTGGCTTTCGGGGTATTCAAGGCTTTCGGCGATCAACCCGTAATAGGAACCCGGCTCATCATAGGATTCGATCAGCAAGCTCTCCAGATGATAGGACGCCAGCGCACCAGCCCGCCCCTTGCGCGTAAACGGGTTCATGCTGTCAAAGGTACCAACAGCGGAAATGGACATCTCTCCCCCCTTGGGGGCATCTGGGTTTACATAGTCGAAATGGTCAAATCCCTCTGGGTATTTCAAATCCCCGAATTCCGCGAAGCCGTGGCTTTTGATGACCCCCTCATCGGCGCGGGCCTGAAGGCTTGCCCCGATGAGCACCAAAAGAATGCCGAGGAAAAACAAGCCCTGCATGATCCGTGATCTGCTCTGCAGGAGGGCCGTGCTGACCTTTGCTTCCGTTTTGATCGCGATCTGTCGTGATCTCATCTGCCTTAACCTCCGCTGTCCGGTGTTCAAGCGTTCCGGATTTATCCTACTTTTCAAGCTAATGGGAGGTGGGCACAACATTCAAGTTGCGATGCGGTCACAATCCTTTGGGGTTGGGGCGATTTCACGCCGGTTTTCACAATCCTGATGATTGCCGGACGCGACACACGAAAAAGGCCGCTGAATGCAAGCGGCCTTTTTCCTCATTTCAGTCCTTGACGCGATTAGTTGTCGAGGCTGTCCAGATAGGCAATGAGGTTCACCCGGTCGGAAACCTTCTTCAGGCCAGCGAACGACATGGTCGTGCCCGGCGCATAGGCAGAGGGTTTTGTCAGGAAGGCATCCAGGTTTTCCGCTGTCCAGTCACCACTCATTCCGGACAGAGCCGCCGAATAGCCAAAGCCATCTGCCGCCGCTTTCGGTCGACCAACAACGCCGTAAAGGTAAGGACCGGTTGCATTGGCACCGGCTTCGAGTTTGTGGCACGCAGCGCATTTCTTAAAGACCTTGGCACCTTTGCCAACGTCTGCAGAAGCCATGAGCTCTTCAAAGCTCACTTGTTCTTCTGGTTCTGCTGCGCCACCTGCCTCTTCCACTTCAATCACGTAGGAGGCCTGTCCGTGGCTCTCTACGTGGTACAGTTCCTCTGCGGCCCATTTGCCCAGAAGGAACACGAGGAACGCGCCGCAAAAACCTGCGGTCGCTTTGGTAAGGGTCATCGTGTCAAACATGATCGCGAGTCCATTTCAGCTGTCTGGAGGCGTGTCTAAGGCTTCCCCTCTCAAGTGGCAAGGTGTAGACAGCGCGACGAAACGCCCGACTATACAAGTTTTGCAGGAAAGTCGCACTCATGTCCGGAAAAATTGCCATTCAGGGGGAACTCGGCTCCTACAGCCACGAGGCCTGCCGCAACGCACGTCACAATATGGAAGTGCTACCCTGCCGCAATTTTGAGGACGCCATAGAGGCGGTCAGGTCCGGTGCGGCCGATGAGGCCATGCTACCGGTCGAAAATTCGACCTATGGCCGGGTGGCAGACATTCACCGGCTTCTGCCGCACAGCGGGTTGCATATCGTCGAAGAAGCCTTCGTGCGGGTGCATATCAACCTCTTGGGTGTGCCCGGCGCCCGGCTTGAAGACATACGAGAAGCAAAATCGCACCTCGTCCTGTTACCGCAATGCGGCCAATTCCTGCGGAAGCATGACATCGTCGGCCGCGTCAGCCCTGACAATGCCCGAGCCGCCCGCGATGTGGCCGAAGAAGGCGACAAACATGTGGCCGCTCTGGCCAGCGAACTGGCCGGAGAAATCTACGGTCTGGATGTTCTGGCCCGCCATATCGAGGACAACGGCGACAACACCACGCGGTTCCTCATCATGTCGCGCGCGCCGGACTACAGCCGCCGCGGCGCGCATGGGATGATCACCAGCTTCGTCTTTCAGGTCCGCAACATCCCGGCCGCGCTTTACAAGGCGATGGGCGGCTTTGCGACCAACGGGATCAACATGACGAAACTGGAAAGTTACATGGTGGATGGATCCTTCACCGCAACGCAGTTTTACGCCGATATTGAAGGCCACCCCGAGGATGAAAATGTGAAACTCGCCATGGACGAGCTGGCCTATTTCACAACGAACGTCGAAATTCTTGGCGTCTATCCCGCAGATAACGGCCGGTACTGAACCAAGAAAATCGGGCAGGTAAGGACTACGCGCCCTTGCACGCCCAGTTCGGCACATGCGTCTGTGTATCTATCGGGGGAAAAGGTGAGAGGTTGGACATCGACCCAAGCGGGGCTCGTTGTGGCTGCTTCCTTCCGGACCTGACCAGGTTGGCGAGGCGCCTGCCCGCGCCAACCTCTCGAATCCCGATATAGGCGCCGGGTGAAGCAATGACAAGGCCTGCAGGTGCTCTGCAGAACAGCGTGAACAGCCTTGGCTCTATAAGGTCAGCATCAGCTTGAGAAAACCCGACTGTGTTATCCCGCAGTTGCGTGTGCGGGTCTCGCTCAACTCCGGGAGATATGCCTCGGCGGCCGGAGCAGTGTAGACTGCGGCTTCAACCCCATTCAACGGCGCAAAACGCCAGGGGTAGGCCTGCTCCTCAAGCGGATCTTCCGGCAGGCGCCCTGCAACGTAATCACGGATCACATCCCGAATACGAACGGTCGGCAAAGGTACATTCGCGGCTTCCTTCACCATCTGGAAATTCCCGCCCCCGCTCACGCGGTAGCTGTTTGCAACCACCGCAAATTGCTGATCTGGCCGCAAGGGCTCTCCGGCAAAGGTCACGTTTCGAACCCGCCGCGCATCAGGATTCACTCGCACGCCAAGCGTGGAAAAACGCGACGGCACTGAGAGATCAACTTCATACTGCAGCCCGAACAAGACATCGAAGTTGTGCCCTGCCCGGTCCGGATCGACCAAATCCCCACCTTGCGCAGCAGCAGTGACCTGATTGAAAACACCAGCCGACATTTCGAGCCAATCCAGAACCTGAGCCCCGGTTGCAACCACCAAACGCAGCTCGTTTGGGAAGACGTGAAGATCGGCCACATTGCGCATACACAAGGCCCCGGCACCAATCTCAGTGAAGTGAGACGGCCCGGACCGCCCTCCAAATTTTCCCGGAGCTGCCGCAGACAGCAAGGGCAGCGCTCCTGCGGCTGTGCCTTGCAAAAGGGGTCTTGCCGCCGCCGCCTGTGCCGCCGCCGCGAGTTTGAGGCCGAGATCCCGACCGAACAGGGTAAAAAAGGAATGCAATGGAACATCGCTGCTGCCGACTGGCTGACGCATCCGCGCCCGGGTTTTCTCATGGGACTTTTCCAAAATCCGAACAAGGTTCGGGGATTCTTCCACCAGCGAAACCAATGCTCCGTCCTCACGACGCTCGCAAATCCCGTGCAGCCTCGCGGCTCCGCCGGTCACCTGCCACCCATCAGGCCCATAGGCCACATCAAGATCGATTTCGCCCAGGTGCGAGCCATGCGCCCCGGCCATCACTACCGGTTTTTCGAAAGAATGGTCGGGATGAGGCAAGTTTTTGTGCGTGTGGCCCGCGATCACCGCATCGATCTCTTGGATCGCTGCGATGGGGACAAGCGCGTTCTCCATACCCGGAGTGGCTTCACGCCCTCCAACACCCGTATGAGCCAACGCAACAATGATGTCACAGCCAACCTTGCGCAACTCGACAGCCTTGTCTCGTGCTGTCTGAACCATATCCGAAACTGTCACCTGCCCTTTCAGAAGATGCGCGTCCCAAGTGACCGTCTGCGGTGGCAACACCGACAATATCCCGATCCGCACCGGCGGGGCCCCAGCACAAGACTGAATGTCCCGCTCCAGAATTGCGCTGCTGGCAAAAGGCAACTGCCGTCCAGGCTCCACCGGCGACATGTTCGAGCAGACCACCGGGCAAACAGCCTGCTCCAGAACAGTTGCCAGCGTACCAAGGCCGAAGTTGAAATCGTGATTCCCAAGGCCAATGGCATCATAGCCCAGCGCCTCGAAGGCAGTCATGACAGGGTGGGGTATCATCGGGGTGTCAAAGGATGTTTCACCGATTGGCGCACCCTGGAGCGAATCTCCATTGTCCAGCAACAGGGTGACGCCACCGATTGCCTCCATCTGCGCTCGGGCTTGATCAATGAGAGAGGCCGTACGTGAGAGCCCGATACTGGGATCTTCCCGATCCGCGTAGTAATCGTAGCTGCGCAGGCTGCAATGGAGATCTGTCGTCGCCAACAGACGCAACACCCCATTTTGCCGGACCGAGGATCGTTCCGTTTCGGTCATCTATCTTCACCTGCAACTTGCACGGCCTGCTCCGTTCGTACCTTTGGTCCGCCCTGATCGGGCGCGTTAACCCTGTTGAATCAGCCTTTCGCCGATTTGCAAAGTCACCATTTATGAGGATGTTAACGATTGTGGCGCGGATGCCGAGAATTAAGTCGAAATTCCACCAGGATCCAGCGGCGAACTGACGTGCTACCAACAAATTTCCGTCTATTGCCGTAAAAGCCTTTCCCCCGCCTCGTCACAACAAGCTGGCCTTCAACCGCGTTTGTCGCCATCAATGGCCCAAATAGCCAAGCGACGTCGCGTTGCACCCGCAGCAAAAGGAACAGACATGAAGCGCGCAGAACAGGTTACCTTTGGAGGTGGAGGTCTGGACCGCCAGGCTCACCTGCGTTCGGATGACACGGCAATTGAACGCGCCCTGGCTGCCAAAGAGACAAAGACACTGCTGATCTGGCGAGGCAAACCCCTGTGCCGTCGCGCAAAAGATGCCAAGGCACCTGAACGTCTGGCATGGCTATCCCCGGACCATCCGGTACTGACACGCTACGGGGACACAACCGTCTTCCTCGGGGCTGACGCAAACGGCGCCGCGATCTTCGCCTGTGACATCAGCAGCTGGCAACCCGATGCATTGGACGAAATGGCCTTGGCCAGTTTCGCCGATACGAGCGAACAACAGCACCCCGATCTGCCCGAGGGCCATGTCTTTGCCGAATTGCGTCGTGTGATGACGCGGCTCTCTCCGTTGGAGGCTGAAATGGCGGCTACCGCCAGGGCACTGATATCCTGGCACGATTCACACAAGTTCTGCGCCCGTTGCGGACATCCGAGCGACATAAAACAGGCTGGATGGCAGCGCACCTGCCCCAAATGCAAGGCCGGGCATTTTCCTCGCACTGATCCGGTGGTGATCATGCTCATCACCCACGGTGATGACGTTCTGATGGGCCGTTCTCCCGGATGGCCCGAGGGAATGTATTCTCTGCTGGCCGGTTTCGTAGAACCGGGAGAAACCCTGGAAGCCGCTGTCCGGCGTGAAGTGCTGGAGGAAGTCGGTGTTGCGGTCGGCGAGGTCTCTTATCTGTCGAGCCAACCCTGGCCGTTCCCTATGTCCTTGATGTTTGGATGCAGCGGCACGGCCCTGTCTCGGGATTTGCGACTTGACCCAGTTGAAATCGAAGACGCCATGTGGGTGAGCCGACAAGACATGATGACAGCATTTGCGGGAGAGCACCCAGTGTTAAAACCCGCCCGAAAAGGAGCAATTGCGCATTTTCTTTTGCACAACTGGCTTGCAGATACTCTGGACTAAACAGCCTATCCAAAGCATTCTCAAAGCCTAACAGAGAACCGGAGCAGCACGCACCCGGAAAAAGGTGGCAGGCAATGGACTTCAACAGCAAAAAAGACATTGAAGCGCCGATCGCGGAGATCTTCGAAGCGCTTTGCGATTTTGAGAGCTTTGAGCGCTCGGCGTTCCGCCGCGGCGTAGAGGTTCAGCGGATGGGGGATATCAACGCACCTGAAAAAGGTCTGGCTTGGGACGCAAAATTTACCCTTCGCGGTAAGTCTCGCGACCTGCGTGTGATCCTTGCGTCCTTCGAGCCCGTAACGCGGATGGTACTGACTGGCGAAAGCGGTGCTCTGAAAGGAGAGACCGAAATCGATCTGGTGGCGTTATCTCCAAGCCGAACACGGCTTTCCGTCACGCTGAATGTTTCTGCCAAGACCCTTTCAGGCAGGCTTTTCCTGCAGTCCATGAAACTGGCCCGCGGTAGCATCGAGCGGAAGTTCAACGCCCGAATCGCCGACTTTGCGTCACTTACCGAAGAAAACCTGCGCCGGCAGGCCTGAACGCCCGACACTCGCCAAAACGCACCAGAGTGGCGTCATGAAACCGGGCGTCAGTTCGGTTGGCCGTCAAGGCTGCCCGAACCGGAGCTACTGGCAAGGACGGGTAGATGCCCTGCACCACTCAAAGGAGCCGCTCAACGGGGTCACTTCACAGCCGCGCCATCGGCATAGCCCAAACGCGCCCAGATCAGTTGCTCCTCTGTCTCCACAGCGCAAGGGCGTGCCAGTCGCAAGCGCCGCAAAGCCCGCTCCGGTATCTCACCACATTCAATCAAAAGGCGCAGGGCTACCATCCCAGAGCGGCCACAGCCTCCGCGGCAGTGCACCAGTACACGTCCACCACCCTCCAATGCCTGCCGCGCCGAGGCACTGACCGTGTTCCATTCGGCGTTGACGCTTGCATCTGGAGTTCCAAAATCTGTAACCGGCAGATGCACCCAGCGGCTTCCCATGCTTTGAAAATCCACCCCGAGCGTCGCAGCCCCGACAGCGACCTGCTCAGCGTCGGTCGTCATTGAAATGACCAGCCCAGGCTGCCAATCGTGAACGAGCCGCATATCGCCCGCATAGTCGCCCGATGATCCCGGCAAGGGGCAGATTGCGAGAATTCCGTTTGCGGCCGATACGGCAAAAATGGTGAACGGCTGATCGGCTTGCCCCTGGGGCAGGCTGGATTGAACCTCGTCCATGACACACTCTCCACCATACTGTGAAAAAACTGTGCCACCACGGCGCGCGTCCGGTCAACAGCGGTGGACGAATGCCGCCCGCTTCCCTACCCTGTAGTCTGCCCCTTAACTGCGCAGCCGCAACCAGCAAGAGACAGCATGAGCGACACTCCAACCCTCGATCCCGCAGCCGCCACCGGCGCGGTTCTGCCTGACAGCCAAGACGCAAACCAGGGGCAGTATCAGGTTCTCGCCCGCAAGTACCGCCCCGAGACCTTTGCCGATCTCGTCGGCCAGGACGCCATGGTGCGCACGCTGAAGAATGCCTTTGCAGCAAACCGCATCGCTCAGGCCTTTATCATGACGGGGATTCGGGGCACCGGCAAAACCACCACCGCACGGATCATCGCCAAGGGCATGAACTGCATCGGCCCCGATGGCACCGGCGGCCCCACCACCGAGCCCTGCGGCCAATGCGAACATTGCACCGCGATCATGGAAGGGCGCCATGTGGATGTGATGGAGATGGACGCCGCCAGCCGCACCGGCGTCGGCGATATCCGAGAGATCATCGATTCGGTCCAGTACCGCGCCGCCTCGGCTCGGTACAAGATCTACATCATCGACGAAGTTCACATGCTCTCGACCAGCGCCTTCAATGCGCTCTTGAAAACGCTGGAAGAACCGCCCGCACATGTGAAATTCATCTTCGCCACCACCGAGATCCGCAAGGTACCGGTGACGGTACTATCCCGCTGCCAGCGCTTTGATCTGCGCCGCATCGAACCTGAGGTGATGATCGAGCTCCTGCGCAAGATCGCCACGGCCGAAGGTGCACAGATCGCCGAAGATGCTTTGGCGCTGATCACCCGCGCCGCCGAAGGCTCGGCCCGTGATGCGACCTCTCTGCTGGACCAGGCGATCTCCCACGGCGCGGGCGAAACCACAGCCGATCAGGTGCGCGCCATGCTGGGCCTTGCCGACCGGGGCCGCGTGCTGGACCTGATGGATATGATCCTGCGCGGCGATGCGGCGGCGGCCCTGACCGAACTCAGTTCCCAATATGCCGAGGGTGCCGACCCGCTGGCGGTGCTGCGCGATCTGGCCGAGATTACCCATTGGGTTTCCGTGGTGAAGATCACCCCCGATGCAGCGGAAGATCCGACCATCAGCCCCGATGAGCGCGCCCGTGGCCAACAGATGGCGGAGGCCCTGCCGATGCGGGTGCTGACCCGCATGTGGCAGATGCTCCTGAAGGCGTTGGAAGAAGTTGCCGCCGCGCCCAACGCCATGATGGCCGCAGAAATGGCAGTGATCCGTCTGACCCATGTGGCCGACCTGCCCAGCCCCGAGGAATTGATCCGAAAGCTGCAGGATATGCCGCCCCCGCCGCCCGGTGGAGGTGGAGGAATGCCCATGCACAGCATGAGCGCGCCTGCGGCGAGCGGGGGAGGCGGGGCCTCGGCTATCGCCTCGGCCCCGCCGCAAGGCGCACCGGCAGGAGGCCCAACCGGCGGCATGACAATGTCGCATGGCCAGGGACAGGTCACCGCGCTGGCCCCGGCCTCTCAGACCGCCCTCGCCCGCTACCAGAGTTTTGAACATGTGGTGGAGCTGATCCGCACCAACCGCGACGTGAAGCTGCTGGTCGAAGTGGAAACCGGCGTGCGGCTTGTCTCGTATCAGCCGGGGCGGATCGAGTTCACGCCCCATGCCAATGCCCCGCGCGATCTAGCCGCTCGCCTCGGGACTGCCCTGCAAAACTGGACCGGCAACCGCTGGGTTGTGACCATCGCCCCTGATGGCGAGGCCCCGACAATTGCCGAGGTCCGCGATGCCGCCGAAAACGCCCTGCGTGAAAAGGCGACTGAGCATCCTATGGTTCAGGCGGTTCTGGAAAGCTTCCCCAAGGCCCGCATCACCCGCATCCGCACTGCCGAGGAACTGGCCGCCGAAGTGCAGGCTGAGGCCCTGCCCGAGGTAGAGGACGAATGGGATCCATTCGAGGAAGAGTAGTCTTAGTCTTCGTAGGCATTTTCGCTTTTTTGTACCACAGGTGTGTGGGCTGAGGTTTGCGACAAAGCGCGTCCCCATTGGGATCCGGCGTCTGGACCCGCCAACGCTCTGGACGAACTGATAAGTCTGTCCACTCTGCCGATCACTGGCGCCCTCTTCGCTCTGGCGTTTGTAGCCCTGATATCGAAATCGCGTTTCCTGAGCGCCCTGGCCGGACTTTTGTGGGGCAGCCTGGCGTTGATCCTTGCAGTGGACAACTATGGCCCCATTCTTGACGATGTGCGTTACTTCGCCATCAAAGAGGGCTGCATTGGCCCACCCCACTTGTTCATCATGCTCGCAATTGCGATATGTGCTGTGATGACTTACGGCGCACTGCGCCCCCGCACTTAGGAGAAATACCATGCTCAAAGGCCTCGGCGGTCTTGGCGATATGGCCAAGATGATGAAATCGGCTCAGGAACTGCAAACCAAAATGGCGCAGATGCAGGAAGACCTGCATAGTGTCATGGTCACCGGCGAAGCGGGCGCGGGCCTGGTGAAGGCCACCGCCTCGGCCAAGGGCGACCTCAAGGCGCTGGACATCGACCCTTCGATCTTCAATGGCGATGACAAGGAAATGGTTGAAGACCTGATCCTCGCCGCCATCAAGGACGCTCAGTCCAAGGCGGCTGAAAAGGCGCAGGAAGAAATGACCAAGCTGACCGAAAGCATGGGCCTGCCCAAGGACATCAAGCTGCCATTCTGAGGGCTGCTCCCGCACGGCACAAGACAGAAGGCGGCCTCGGTCGCCTTTTTTTGTGACCAAGGCCAAGCCGCAAACAAAACCTGAACACGTGTCCCACGCCCCCTTGCCTTTGCCCGGCGCGATGCGACTATATGGGCAGAAACCTCTAAGGCATTTGCTATGCGTGACCACTCGACCAGCGATATCGAGACCCTGATCGACCTGATGGCGAAACTGCCGGGCATGGGTCCCCGCTCGGCCCGCCGGGCGGTACTGCATCTGGTGCGCAAACGCGGCCTTTTGCTGACGCCCCTGTCGGACGCGATGAGCCGGGTGGCCACCACCGCCCGCGAATGTCTGAACTGCGGCAATGTGGGAACCACCGACATCTGCGACATCTGCGAGGATGAAAACCGCGCCAATGGAGAGCTGTGTGTGGTCGAAAGCGTCTCTGACCTTTGGGCGATGGAGCGGGCTGGCGTGTTCAAGGGGCGCTATCATGTGCTGGGCGGCACCCTGTCGGCGCTGGACGCCATCGGTCCCGAAGACCTGCGTATTCCGCGCCTTGTGGACCGAGTCGGCAGCGAGGCCGTGAGCGAGGTGATCCTGGCCCTGAATGCCACCATTGACGGGCAGACCACCGCCCACTACATCGCCGACCAGTTGAACGGCCAGGTGAAACTCACCTCGCTGGCGCAGGGCGTGCCCATCGGCGGCGAGCTGGACTATCTCGATGACGGCACCATCAGCGCCGCCCTGAAGGCGCGCAAGGAGCTAACTTAAAGGCAAGATCCCATGCCACAGGCCCTGACACGCCCCGTCCTGATTGCCGCGACCCTCTATTTCGCGGGTGTCTTCGTCTGTGGATTTATTCTGGGAACCATCCGCATTTTTGTCCTGTTGCCGCGCATGGCAGAGATCTGGGCCCTTCTGCTGGAGCTACCAATGATCCTGACGCTGAGCTGGCTGATCGCAGGGCGGATCCTCAAGTCCCGCCCGGAACTCGCGACGCTGCCGGGGCGGCTCGGAGTTGGGGGCTGGGCCTTTCTGCTGCTGATGATCGCCGAATACCTGCTGGCCACTGCTGCCATGGGCCTGTCTGGCACCGCAGTCTTTGCCCGCTGGACCACCCTCAAGGGCGCCCTGGGCCTTGCAGGGCAAATCGTCTTCGCCCTGCTTCCTGCGCTCCGCCTGCTGACAGAGCCCCGCCCGCCCGGTCAGCCATAGTAGCTTTCGAAAGCCTTGATCGCGGCAGAAAGGCCCGCATCGCTGACGTCCTTGTGCAGGACCAGCCGGATCGGCCCGCTGTCCCCTGCCCCGATCACAACACCCGCTTTGGCCAGATGCGCTTGCAAGGCCGCATTGTCGGCTGCGGTCGGAGTGAAGAACACCATGTTGGTGGACTGAACAACCTCTCCAGCGCCAAGGGCGCGCAGGGTATCGGCTAGGGCTTCGGCGCGGCCGTGATCTTCGGTCAGGCGATCCACGTTGTGCTCAAGCGCCCAAAGGCCTGCCGCAGCCAAAACCCCGGACTGCCGCATGCCCCCACCCAGCATCTTGCGCCAGCGCCGCGCACGGGCGATGAGATCAGAAGGGCCAACGAGAACAGAGCCGACCGGGGCCCCAAGCCCTTTGGACAGGCAGATCGAGAGCGTATCAAACATCACGGCAAGATGCGGCGCAGAGCATCCCAGCGCCCCGATGGCGTTGAAAAAGCGCGCGCCGTCCAGATGCAGCGACAGACCGGCTTCCCGCCCCGTATCGGTCATCGCGCGCATATCAGCGAGGGGAATGGCCTGCCCGTTGTGCGTGTTCTCCAGCGACAAAAGGCGGCTCACCGGCAAATGGGAATCGTCCGGTTTGACCGAAGATGTGATGGCATCGAGGCTCAGCGCTCCGCCGGGCTGCACTGTCAGCGGATCAAACGCTATGCCGCCGAGAACAGATGCACCCGCAGCCTCGTATTTGAAAACGTGATAGTCGCGCCCCGTGATGATCTCTTCCCCGCGCCCGCAATGGGACAAAAGCGCCGCAAGGTTGCTTTGGGTGCCGGTGGGCAGGAAAAGCCCCGCTTCCTTGCCAAGACGCTCGGCCAGTGTCGCCTCAAGCCGATTGACCTGCGGATCCTCGCCATAAACGTCATCGCCAACCTCGGCCGAGGCCATCGCCTGACGCATGCCCTCATCAGGCCTGGTCACCGTATCGCTGCGCAGATCACAGATCACACTGGCCTTGGCACTGTCCTGGCTCATCCCTGCATATTGGTTCATCGCATTTGCTCCCTCGGCTGTTGCGGCCACGCTAGCGGCAACCCCGCCGGTGGAAAACCCCCAAGTCCGCAGGAACCCGATCCTGTCCGGCAAGCCCACCGCCCCAAGTGACCCAACGGTCAAATTGACAGCATCCCCGCACGGGCGGTTGACTGGTCACCGGGGAGCAAAGGGAGGACGGCTGGTGACGGTCATCAAGGCAGAAAGCGCGGCGATCGTCGCAGAGGTGCATGTCCAGATCGGGGAGGCCATACCGGAGGGCGCGGTTCTCCTCGCCACCGAATTGATGAAGATGCGCCACGAGATCCGCGCCCCGCACGCGGGGGTCGTCCGCGCGGTGCACATCAAACCCGGCGACGAAGTGCAAGGCGGCGGTGCCTTGATTACCCTTGAGCCTGCTGTGGTGGAGGTGGAGAAGGCGACGCAAGAAGAGGCTGAACGCCCGGACATGGCAGAATATGCCGCGCGAATGGCCTTGCTTGACGATGCAATCCGGGCAGAGGCCGTCGCCAAACGGCACGCCAAAGGGTTTCGCACGGCGCGCGAGAATGTCGAGGATCTGTTCGATCCGGGCAGTTTCACCGAATACGGTGCGCTGGCAGTGGCCGCCCAGCGCGGCACGCGCGACCTTTCGGACCTGCAGACTCGTACACAAGGCGATGGTATCATCTGCGGCATCGGCACCGTGGCAGGGCGCACCGTTGCGGCCATGGCGGTCGACTATATGGTGCTGGCCGGTACCCAAGGCTACAACCATCACCGCAAGATGGACCGGTTGATCGAAGTGGCCCGGCGCGACAGGTTGCCCATCGTCCTTTTTGCCGAGGGCGGCGGCGGACGCCCCAACGACGGCGATGCGGCTCTGATCATGGCCGCTTGGCTCAATGTGACCTCCTTTCGCCACTTCGCAGCCCACACAGGTCCCAAGATCGGGATCGTGGCGGGTTACTGTTTTGCCGGAAACGCCGCGCTCTTTGGGGTGTGCGATCTGCGCATTGCGACCAAGACCAGCTGGATCGGCATGGGCGGCCCCGCAATGATCGAAGGCGGCGGGCTTGGCAGCGTCGCCCCGCAAGAGATCGGTCCAAGCGACACACAGGTCGAAACCGGCTTGATCGATATCCTGACCGAGGATGAAGGAGAAGCAGTTGCAGCCGCAAAACGGCTATTGGCCCTTTCACAAGACGCGACCAAGCCCGCGGAGGAGCCCCGACCCGAGCTGCGCAATGTGGTGCCGGTGGACCGCACCCGCGCCTATGACATGCGGCTTGCGATAGATGGGATTGTTGACAAGGGCAGTTTTCAGGAACTGCGCCGTGGCTTTGGAGCTGGCATGATCACCGGCTTTGCCCGTCTGAACGGCCGCGCCATCGGCATTGTCGCCAACAATCCGCTGCACCTTGGCGGCGCAATCGATGCCAATGCCGGGGACAAGGGTGCGCGGTTCCTGCAGCTCTGCGATGCCTGGGGCCTGCCGGTTTTGACCCTATGCGACACACCCGGTTTCATGGTCGGCCCCGAGGTCGAGAAGACCGGTCAGGTCGCGCATGTCTCGCGGCTGTTTCTGGCGGGCGCGCATTTCAGCCAGCCATTGGTGACGATGATCCTGCGCAAGGCCTATGGGCTGGGCGCCATGGCCATGGCCGGTGGCGGCCTCGATCGTCCGCATTTCTGCTGTGCATGGCCCACTGGAGAGGTCGGCGCCATGGGGCTGGAAGGAGCGGTCAAACTGGGTCATCGCGACCATCTTGCCGCGATCAGCGATCCGCAGAAACAAAAAGCAGAGTATCAAAGGCTTGTGGAAGAGCTCTATGAGCGCGGCAAGGCTCTCAATGCGGCAAGCTTGTTGGAGTTCGACGCGGTGATCGATCCGGCAGAGACACGAGACGTTCTGCACCGGGCCCTGGCCAGCGCCGGGACTTGCTCGCCCGGTCCCCGCTACGCTGACGCCTGGTAGGGGCGTAAAACAATAAGAGCCATGCCGCTATGGCATGGCTCCCGAAACACCAGACAAGATGCGCGACTTTAGTAGCGCGGATCGATCCCGTCTTCATCTTCGTCGTCATCACCGTTGCCAGCAGGCAGGTTGAAGAAGCTGTCCGCATCGCGGATCGGCTCATCCTCCTCGCGGCTGTCGTCAGAGCTGCCGCCCAGCGTAAAGGTCTCCAGCCCTTCGATAGCGCTCGGGATCTTCGGCTCCTGATCCATTTCAAGCGATTGCTCAGTGGACACAAGTTTCCGGCGTTCGTCGTCGCTCATAACACCGCCCTCTGCAGCCCGTTTGGCAGCGGCCTTTTGCACGGCAGCGTCCAGCTCGGACTGTTTGCACAGGCCAAGCGCAACCGGATCGATGGGCTGCATATTGGCGATGTTCCAGTGGGTGCGTTCGCGGATCGACTGAATGGTCGGCTTGGTGGTGCCCACCAGCTTGGCGATCTGACCATCGGACAGTTCCGGGTGGAATTTCACCAGCCACAAGATCGAGTTCGGACGGTCCTGACGCTTGGACAGCGGGGTGTAGCGCGGGCCACGGCGTTTTTCCTCGCCAGCCGCAGCCGGATTGAACTTGAGCTTCAGCTTGTGTAGCGGATTGGCTTCGGCCTTGTCGATCTCGTCTTGGGTCAGCTGGTTGTTGGCAACCGGGTCAAAGCCTTTGACGCCCGCAGCCACATCACCATCGGCAATGCCCTGAATCTCCAGCTCGTGCATGCCGACGAAATCGGCAATCTGCTTGAAGCTGATCGTGGTATTGTCCACCAGCCACACGGCGGTCGCCTTGGTCATCAACGGTTTTGCCATGCGCGTATCTCCTTAAAACACGTTTGCCCCACGGACACCCACATACATCTTTCCCGTCGCCTGAAATAGGCTGCCCCGAGGTCTGGGGCGGGTTTCCGTTGTCGGGGAACTTCAGTCCTATATAGTCGCCTTGTTTTCATAAGGAAAGAGGCGATGCGCAGGTTCTTGCTGGCAATTGCAATGATGATTTCGGGGCTGATTTTGGCTCCGGCTCATGCGGAGAGCGACCGGGAGAGAGAGGTTTCGGGGGAATTCGACTACTATGTCCTCAGCCTCAGCTGGTCGCCCAACTGGTGCGCCATCGAAGGCGATGCCAAGGGGTCGGATCAATGCGACGACCGCCACGACCACGGTTGGACGCTGCATGGGCTTTGGCCACAGTATCATCGGGGCTGGCCAGACTACTGCCAAACAGCAAAGGCGCCCCCAACCCGCCGCCAAACCGCCGAGATGGCGGATATCATGGGCAGCTCTGGCCTGGCCTGGCACCAGTGGAAGAAACACGGCAGCTGTTCGGGCCTTAGCCCGACGCAGTATTTCGCCGTCTCACGACAGGCCTATGGGCAGATCCAGCGCCCTGCGATTTTCCGCAAACTGGACAAGGTGGTGAAACTGCCCGCCTCGCTGGTGGAAGAGGCTTTTCTCAAGGAAAATCCGCAACTGAGCCACGACAGCCTGACCATTACCTGCCGCGACGGGCACATTCAGGAGGCCCGCATCTGCCTGTCGCGCAGTCTGGATCCGGTGCCCTGTGGCCGTGACGTGATCCGCGACTGCACTTTAAAGGACGCGCTTTTTGCGCCCGTGCGCTGACCGGGAGGCACATGGGTGCACCCGGTCATGCATTGCGGTCAAAGGTCCGTGACCTTAAGAACGATCTTGCCAATATGGCCAGAGCTTTCCATACGGGCATGAGCCTCTGCGGCTGCTTCCAGCGGGAAGGTGCTATCCATCACAGGCTTCATCCGGCCTGCTTCCACCAGCGGCCAGACCGCCTCGGCCAGATCCTGCGCGATGCGCGCCTTGGCAAGATCGCTTTGAGGACGCAGGGTCGATCCCGTCACCGTCAGGCGGCGCGCCATGATCTGCGCAAAGTTCAACTCGGCCTTGGGACCGGACAGAAAGGCGATGTGCACCAGACGCCCATCATCGGCCAGCGCGCGGATGTTGCGGGGGATATAGTCACCGCCCACCATGTCGAGAATCAGATCGGCTCCGCCCTCTGCACGCAGGACCTTCACAAAGTCCTCGTCGCGGTAGTTGATCGCGCGCTCTGCGCCAAGATCGAGACAGGCCTGACATTTCTCATCGGATCCGGCGGTGGTGAAGACCCGCGCCCCCAGTGCCGAAGCCAGCTGGATCGCGGTTGTCCCGATGCCCGAGGATCCGCCATGCACGAGGAACCGCTCTCCGGCTTTGAGCCCGCCTCGGGTGAAGACATTGGACCAGACAGTGAAACAGGTTTCCGGCAGGCAGGCCGCGCGTTTGAGGGACAGGCCCTTGGGAATGGGCAGGCAATGGGCTGCCGGGGTCACCACATATTCGGCATAGCCGCCACCTGGAAGGAGGCCGCAGACCTTGTCACCCACTGCGTATTCGGTAACGCCTGCCCCGATGGCCACGACTTCGCCCGATGCCTCGAGCCCCGGCAGATCACTGGCGCCCGCAGGTGGATCATAGGCCCCCGCCCGTTGCAGCGCGTCCGGCCGGTTGACCCCGGCATAGGCCACCTTGAGCAGGAGCTGCCCGTGGCCCGGAGCGGGCACCGGGCGCTGGGTGAGGGTCAGAACATCAGGCCCTCCCGGCTGTAAGATCTCGATCGCGCGCATCGTGTCGGGCAAACCATCCGGCATGCAAAGGTCCTTTCCCTGGAGTATTTTCTTCGTGCATAGCATCGCCGCTGGCGCAGACAAACCCTGCTGGCAGCCTGACGCAAGCTCCCTTGCGTCCCCGGCAATCTTCTATCTCTAGCGGATGCTCTGGTGCCCGGGCATGTCGTCGGCCTTCTTCGGCTTGCGGATTTGCCCCGCCAGCCATGCAGGCCCCGCCAATAGAGGTTTCAACAGCGGGTTCTTTTGCACGTCTGCCTTCAGCTTTTCGAACTGCATCACATTGTCGATGCGCCGATCCAGAAACTCCCAGGTTGCGTGATGGCCGGGCGTCTCATCCCCCAGCCAGAACAGCACAGTGGACGAATAGACGCCAGACAGGGTCGCTCGTTTGCTGTACCAGTTGATATCCTCGGAGGAGTCGCCCAGCGCCGTCCAGATCGCATCCACCGTGCCCCAGATCGCCTTGGCCCCGTCGGCAGCATAGGTGGGCAGAGCAAAAAGAGTGACGCCCCGGCGCACAGCTTCCTTGTCTTCCACAGCCTCAAGGCGAAACCGCACGGCGGCAGCGATCTTGTCCCGGAACCGGAGGCCGGAGAGATCCTCTGTTGCCAGACGTTCCAACATCAGACGGTCGCCGCGCCGGTGATAGGCCAGCGCCAGATCCACCGCCCCGCGCGGGCACAGCACCCGCGCCAGAGTGGGATCAACCCCGGTGTCTTCTACTGCTGCAGAAAAGCTCGCTTCAGTCCATCCATCAAAGGCCACATGCACAAGGGCCGCATCCAAAAGCGCGTCGATGTTCGCAGGCACGCTACTTTGCGTGTTCTCGGTTGACTGCTCTGTCATACTGCTTCTCCGTTACGATTGACTGCGATTGCTGCGAGCCCGAGCCGGGCCAGGACGGGCCGCTGTGCACAGTACTAGACATGTTAGATCGGTTTTGCTATACGGCCACCTCCTGCAAATCCTTGCAACCCAACTTAGAAAGGTGGTGAAAACCACATGCAGGTTAGTGTTCGTGACAACAATGTCGATCAGGCGCTCCGTGCCCTGAAGAAAAAGCTGCAGCGCGAAGGTGTGTTCCGCGAGATGAAGCTCAAGCAACATTTCGAGAAGCCCTCCGAGAAAAAAGCGCGCGAGAAAGCTGAAGCGATTCGTCGTGCCCGCAAGCTGGCGCGTAAGAAAGCACAGCGCGAAGGTCTCCTCTAAGATCTTCCTCCGGTTTTTTCTGGATGCTTTTGACGACCCCCGTGGCCCTGCCCGGGGGTTTGTCGTTTGAAATTCAACATTTTTTATGCAGGTGTATTGATAGCAACACCAAATAACTAAACTTATACGTGTAAACCATCACTCAAGCTGCTATGTTTTGGAGAGGCTTCTTTTAACTTGTATTTTCAAGGTCAAGAACCTCATGCCGAAGCTGGAACAATCGGCATATCCCCCGGAGGCGGCTCCGCCCTCCCCCAAACTGGCGTCAGCCTTGCTTCCTGCACCCAAGGCTTGGGCCCCTCCGGGGTATCAAACAGAGTTCTGCTATGATCTTCAGATTGCAGGCGGGTATTGGCATCCCAATATGCTTCACACGAAACTGCACAGCCCGATTGGCACCCGCAGATTAGGGTCCGGCCCCTAGCTGCAGCTTTTCCAGACAACTGGCAAAGCAAGCGGTCCACGAAAAGCCCAACCTCCGAAACAAGCTTTCCCGGCCAAAGCCAAATCTGGCAAACGCTCAAACAGCATTGGCAGCGCAACCTCAGCGATCAAAGCCCGTGAAATCCAAGCGCCAGCGCAAAAATGAGGCCCCGCACCAAAGGAAATCGCAGCGCTGATATCCTGGTGAATATCGTAGGCATCTGGCTTCGCAAAAACGCGCTCATCCCGATTTCCTGAGCCGAACATGAAAAAGACCCGCTCTTCTGGCGCAAGATCGACATCATGGAGATCATATGGCCGAGCCACCCGGCGCGGGGACATGCCGATGGGAGAAATCCAGCGCGCGTATTCCTCAAAAGCCTGCATCCAACTGGCCTCGCCGGTTCTTATGGCCTCCAGTTGGTCAGGATTCTGCAGCAAAGCCCAAACCGTGCCCGCAATGGCATCACGCGGTTCATTTTGTCCGCCCGAGATCGCCAATTTGATATTGGCCCGGATCTGGTCCTCAGGCAACCCTGCGGCCTGCTGCACCCGCAACAGGGAATAGGCCCCGGCTTCGGCGGGTTCTTCCCACATCTCATTGATATGTGCGTCAATCAACCGTGTACTCTCGTGGCAGCGCGCCTCGACTGCGGGATCGCCCGCATAATTCGCACAGCCATCAATCATCCCCTGACTCACAGCGTCCATCTCTTCTGCGCGCATGCGGGTGAGGCCAGTCACGACTTTCAGGGCTTCGGCGGACACAGGCATGGCATAGTCGCGCACCAGATCGCACTGCCCCAGCGGGGCCAGGTCCTCCAATATTTGAGCTGTCGCCACGTGGAACTGGGCAAGCCAGTGCTGTTTTACCGTCTTTGGGGAAACAGTGGGGAAGATAGCTTTGCGCTCTTTCATATGGGCATCGCCATCCTTGCGCATCATGTTCTGCCCCATCAATCGGGTCATCAACCCGCCGGGCTGATCCGACGAGAATACGTCAATCCGCTTTTCCTCGCGAAAGATGTCATCTCGGCGCGTGACCAAAACCGCATCCAGCTGTGGCACATAGGCAACCGGAGCCTCTGCCCTGAGCCTGGCCAGATCCGGATAGGGATCTTGCCAGAACGCCTGCAAATCGATGTCGTAGACAGGCCTGCGTGCCATCTTGCCCCCTTCCTTTCTTTGCCGCACAGCGGGAAGACTGGGTCCACACTGTTGTGTTGTCAACACGTTTCCTCTATTCTGCAGATATGAGTGACCTGACGGATGAAATGTTCCTGGCCCTGCCGGATGGAAGTGACGCCAGTCCTGCGGCCCCAACGCTGGACTTTGATCGCAGCCCTGTGGTGACGGTGACATTTGCAGGCAACCGGCTGACGAGAAACTCGGCACGCGCCTATCAGGAGGAGTTCGGGATTGGCGTTATGGACTGGCGCATGCTGGTCATGCTGACACGCGATCCCGGCTGCTCGGTTGGTCATGCAGCCCGCACGACCGGCATCGACAAGGCCGCCGTCAGCCGCGCGTTGCAGCGCATGGAACAGGCCGGCCTTGCACAGGCAAAGGTTCTTGGCGGGGACGAACGCCGAAAGTCCTGGTTTCTGACAGACGAGGGCCACGCCCTTCACGCCCGGATGTTGCCGCGTGCGCTGGATCGGCAACGCGCTCTTCTCAAAGGGTTCTCGCCAGAGGATCTGGATGCCTTTGCCGGATACCTGCAACGGTTTCTGAAGAATATTGCAGAGGATTCAGAAGAACTCGGCATCAGGTCATGACGGTTAGGCGGGCGCACGCCGCGCATCGCGCGGCGCCGGGCCCAACGGAGGAGGTGCAGCCGAGAGGCTGCGCCAAAACCGGCGGGAGCGCCCTCGCTTGCCCAGAAAAGCCTCAGTAGATCTTCGGCACGTATAGCTCATCGGGCAACACACGGCGCTCGTAGTCCGGGTTGTATTCGCGGTCTGGAAGGGAGACCTTTTCCTGCGGCACTTCTTCGTAGGGCACCTTGGTCAACAGGTGTTCGATACAATTGAGCCGCTCCCGCTTCTTGTCGTTGCCCTCGACGATGTACCAGGGCGCCTCAGGGATGTTCGTGCGTTCGAACATGTCTTCCTTTGCTTTGGTGTATTGTTCCCAGCGGATACGACTTTCCAGGTCCATAGGTGACAGCTTCCACTGCTTCATCGGATCGTGAATGCGCATCATGAACCGCAACTGCTGTTCTTCGTCTGTGATCGAGAACCAGTATTTCAGCAGAATGATCCCGGAACGCACCAACATGCGTTCAAATTCGGGAACGTCCTGAAAGAACTGTTCGACCTGATCATCGCTGGCAAAGCCCATGACCCGCTCAACCCCGGCGCGGTTGTACCAGGAACGGTCGAAGAGCACGATCTCCCCTGCCGCGGGCAGATGCGGCACGTAACGCTGAAAATACCACTGGCTTTGTTCCCGCCGCGACGGCGCTGGCAGCGCCACAACACGGGCGACGCGGGGATTGAGGCGCTGAGTGATCCGCTTGATCACGCCTCCTTTGCCCGCACTGTCGCGCCCTTCGAACAGAATGCAGACCTTGGCGCCGCTGTGCTGCACCCAGTCCTGAAGCTTGATCAACTCGGCCTGCAGACGCAGCAGATTGCGGAAATAGACCTTCCGGTCCAGCATCTCGGGGTGTTGCGAGCGATAAATCTTACGCAGCTCCATGGATAGCATGGGCTCGGCGAATTCGATCTCGAAATCCTCGTCCAGCGTGTCCTGAAGTTCGGCATCCAGCCAATCGAATGAATCAGGTTCCTTGTCGCCGGTCACAGTGCTGCTCCTTGTAGTCTAGTGATCTGCGTTGCAGCCATAGCCGGTAGATGTGATCGTTTGATGTCACATTTGACCGCGCAGCCTGGTCGCCAATATGCAGGTTCGCACCCGTCGGCCTATCTAAAACGCAAAGACCAGTTGCCTTGCACAAGGGAAGCGAAAATCACCATTGCCTGCAAGCGCAAAAGCACTGGTAGCGGGATTTGTCGCGCCCTCAGCCCCGGGCCGATGCCAAAATCATGTCAGATGCCTTTTCGGCGATCATGATCGTCGGCGCATTGGTGTTGCCGCTTGTGATGCTTGGCATGACGCTGGCATCGACGACACGCAAGGCATCCACGCCGCGCAGACGCAGCTCAGGATCCAGCGGCGCTGTTTCATCTGCTCCCATATGGACCGTGCACGTCGGGTGGAAAATCGTTGTTCCGATGTCTCCGGCAGCCCGCATCAAGTCCTTCTCATCGTCTGACGTGATGCCAGGTTTCATCTCTTGGGGAGCATAGCTCTGCATCGGTGCCTGCGCCATGATGGCTCGCGCCTGACGGATCGCGGCCGCGGCAACCTGCCGATCCCCTTCGGTCGAAAGATAATTGGGCTGGATACTGGGCGCTGCCAGCGGGTCGGCAGAGGTGATCTCCACCCGCCCCCGGCTTTCTGGTCGCAGATTGCAAACGCTGGCCGTCAGCCCCGGAAAATCATGCAGAGGCTGGCCAAAGGCCTCAAGCGTCAGGGGCTGAACGTGATATTCGAGATCAGGCGTTTCCAGATCGGGACGAGACCGGGAAAATGCGCCGAGTTGACTAGGGGCCATGGACATCGGGCCTGAGCGCTTGAGGGCATATTCAAGGCCAATCTTGGCTTTTCCGATCACGGAATTCGCAAGCGTATTAAGCGTATGACCCCGCTCCAGGCGCCAAGCGCAGCGCAATTGCAAATGGTCCTGCAGGTTGGCGCCGACGTGCGGCATATCTCGCAGCACTTCGATACCGTGCTCCTGCAACAGTGCTCCGGGGCCAAAGCCCGACAGCTGCAGGATCTGGGGGCTGTTGATAGCGCCCGCCGACAGGATCACCTCACCATTGGCGCGCGCAGAGCATAACTCGCCGCCTTTCTGGTACTCAACACCGACTGCGCGGCCCCCCTCAATCAGAATCCGCCGGGTGTGCGCCTGGGTTTCAACCTTCAACCCCTGCCCTGTCGCGGTGCGCAGAAACGCCTTGGCCGTATTCATCCGCCAGCCCCCGCGCTGATTGACGCGGAAGTAACCGACGCCTTCATTGTTGCCGGTGTTGAAATCCGTGACCTTGGGCAGGCCCCAGGCGGATGCGGCTTCCATCCAATCATCGAGCACGTCCCAGTGCAGGCGCTGGTTTTCGACGCGCCATTCACCGCCTGCCCCGTGCATCTCTGAGGCGCCCTCGACGTAATCCTCAGATTTTTTGAAATAGTGCAGCACATCGTCCCAGCCCCAGCCCATGAGGCCCCTTTGGCGCCAGCCGTCATAGTCGGCAGCCTGTCCGCGCAGGTAGAGCATCCCGTTGATCGAAGAGCAGCCCCCAAGCACCTTGCCGCGCGGATAGATCAACGCGCGCCCATTCAGCCCTGGATCGGCCTCGGTGCGATACATCCAGTCTGTGCGCGGGTTGTTGATGCAATAGAGGTACCCCATCGGGATATGCACCCAATGATAATTGTCGCGCCCTCCCGCTTCCAGCAGCAATACCCGATGACCACCTTCGCTCAGCCGCTTGGCCAGAACACATCCTGCACTCCCGGCGCCCACGATGATGTAGTCAAATTGCATGTCCCTGCTCCCGCATCATTCAGTTGTTTCCCCTGTTGAAGCAGAAGCAGGCGGGAAATGTAAGACATATAAAAACAGATGCCATCCGAAATTGCGCCAGGTCCTCCCGCGCCCGCAGATGCGCCGACTGCGTCGGCCCCTCTTGGCGGCCTTGGGCATAGCAGCGCGCATAGCGCGCTGCTATGCCCAACGGGAAGTGGTCTTTTGACAAAAGGCCGCTGACGGGCGGGAGCGCGATCTGCTATCGGATCAGACCGGCAGCGCCGTAGTCTTGAAAACGGTGCGCAGGGCAAAGCTTGACTGCATCTGAGCAACCCCCGGCAAGCGCGTCAGATGCTGGCGATGGATACGCGCAAAATCCTCGGTATTCTCGGCCACCACCTTCAGGATGTAGTCTGCGGTGCCCGCCATCAGGTGACATTCCAGCACATCCGGAATCCGGGCCACGGCCTTTTCAAAGGCATCCAGTAGCTCGTCCGCCTGCCCCTGCAGGGTGATTTCCACAAAGACCGTGGTCGGCACGCTCAGTTTTCGGGCGTCCAGCAAGGCCACATAGTTCTTTATGTAGCCATCAGTCTCGAGCCGCTGTACACGACGGTGACAGGCCGATGCCGACAGGTTCACCTGCTCGCTCAGATCAGCGTTTGATATTCGGCCCTGCCGTTGCAGCACCTGGAGAATGCGACGATCCGTCGAATCAAGTGACATTTCTTCGAAGCCCTCTGCACGTTTCTCGCAAATAGTCGAACATTCTTCGAAGTGCACCTTCTTATTTCACCCAAAAAAGCAGCACCTTCCGTGAGGGCAAGCATACTCTGGCTATGCATCAGGGAGGATACAGCATGAAAATCGGATGCCCCACTGAAATCAAACCCCAGGAATTTCGCGTCGGCATGACGCCCGATGCCGCGCACGAAGCAATCGTCCATGGCCATGAGGTGCTGATCCAAAGTGGAGCGGGCACCGGGGCTGGCTACAGCGATGCAGCCTACGAAGCGGTTGGCGCTGTCCTGATCGATACCGCCGAAGAAATCTTTGCCACTGCCGACATGATCGTCAAGGTCAAAGAGCCTCAGGCAGTCGAACGCAAGATGCTGCGCGAAGGGCAGCTCTTGTTCACCTACCTGCACCTGGCGCCGGATCCTGAGCAGACTCATGACCTTCTGGCATCGGGCTGTACTGCAATCGCATATGAAACGGTGACCGACAGCCACGGCGGCCTGCCACTCTTGGCTCCCATGTCCGAGGTCGCCGGTCGTCTTGCACCTCAGGTCGGCGCCTGGACGCTGCAAAAGGCCAACGGTGGGCGCGGCGTTCTGATGGGCGGCGTTCCCGGCGTTGCTCCGGCCAAAGTCGTGGTGATCGGCGGCGGCGTCGTCGGGACCCACGCCGCCCGGATCGCTGCGGGTATGGGAAGTGACGTGACCGTTCTGGACCGCTCGTTGCAACGTCTGCGGTATCTTGACGATGTCTTTGGAGACACCTTCCAGACCCGCTATTCCACCGCTGCCGCCACCGCCGAACTGGTGCGTGAGGCCGATATGGTGATCGGGGCGGTTCTGGTACCCGGCGCCGCCGCGCCCAAGCTGGTGTCTCGTGCGCAGCTCAGCGACATGAAACCCGGCGCCGCGCTGGTGGATGTGGCCATCGATCAGGGAGGCTGTTTTGAAACCTCCAAGGCGACCACCCATGCGGACCCGATCTACGAGGTCGATGGCGTTATGCACTACTGCGTGGCCAACATGCCGGGTGCGGTTGCGCGCACCTCGACCCAGGCGCTTGGCAATGCAACGCTTCCCTTCCTCCTGGCTCTTGCAGACAAGGGTTGGAAGCAAGCCTGCCAGGATGATCCGCATCTTCTGAACGGCCTCAATGTTCACGCTGGAAAGCTGACCTATTATGCGGTTGGTAAAGCGCTCGGCATTGACGTGATTTCCCCCGCTGTGGCGCTGAAGTCCTGACGGCACCTCCCTCGTCTGGCCACGGCCAACAAAACCCTGGCGGAGCAACCGCCAATCGGCACACTCAAACCTTGCCGCAGATCCATCTGGATCTGCGGCCTTTTCCTATTGAGCCGCCGCCAAATCGGCCAAACAACCAAGCCGGGCGCACATGCGCAATCCGTATGGGTTTTCCCCTATGAATTAACAGAACCTTAAGAGTAGACTCCGCGCAGCAGCCGCTCGTCATGGCATTTCACGCCCCCCGCTTGCTCCAGCGGCGATCGCCCCGGCGCCGCGGCAGCGGCGACAACTGTACATGGCCCAGAAGAAGGACCGAATAGATATGGAAGACATGATTGAACAGCTCGGCGCACTATGGCCGCTGGTGCTGAGCGCAGGCAAGGCGCTGATTGTTCTGATCATCGGCTGGATAGCCGCCGGGATGATCAGCAGCGTTGTTCGAAGCCGCATCAACAAAACCCCGCAAATTGACCCGACCTTGGGCAATTTTGCCGCAAGCATCATTCGCTGGGCATTGCTGGCGGTGGTTCTGGTCGCTGTTCTGGGGATCTTTGGGATTGAGGCCACCAGCCTCGTCGCCATGCTGGGTGCAGCCACTCTGGCGATTGGCCTGGCGTTGCAAGGCACGCTGAGTGACCTTGCAGCAGGGTTCATGCTGGTGCTGTTCCGGCCCTACAAGCTGGGTCAGTTTGTCGATATCGGCGGCACCTCGGGCACCGTGAAGGATCTCAATCTCTTCGTGACCGAACTCGCGACAGCCGACAATGTTCAGATCATCATCCCCAATGGGCAGGCCTGGGGGTCCATTATCACCAACTACTCGGCACATGATACGCGCCGTGTCGATCTGGTCTTTGGGATCGACTATGGCGACAGCGCCGACAAGGCCAAGGAGATCATCCTGCAGCAAGCGACTGCGGATGCCCGGGTGCTGAAGGATCCCGAACCCTGGGTTCGCGTCACCAATCTTGGCGACAGTTCTGTGGACCTTACGGCGCGTATCTGGTGCAAAGCGTCAGATTATTGGGAACTCAAATTCGCCATGACGCAGGGTGTGAAGGAGGCCTTCGACGCAGAAGGTATCTCGATCCCCTACCCGCATAGCGTTGAGATCAAGAAAAACGGCTAAGTCTCCCGCCCGTCTTCGGGGCCGATACCCCTCATCCCGTTGGGCCAGGCGCCCCGCCCATGGCGGGGCGCTAGCGTCTTAATCGCCACCCCTTCTCCAGATCGCAACCGCGCCGCGCGCCAGCGCGGCGCCCGGCCCAACGCTGTATCCTGTGCCAAAGGCGCAGGCTCAGGGGCGGGAGCCGACCGCTTTTCGTTCCATCACAAGCGTCGACTTGCCTTGATAGGTCGCTGTCATTTCCCTTGCTGCGTAGCCCAGTTTCCGGGCCACTTTTTGCGATACAACATGTGCAGGATCAAAGATGCAGACCGTTTCGCTCCAGTCTCGCTCTGCATCCGCCCAAGCATGCATGGCCCTGACCGCCTCACTTGCAATTCCACGGCCATGGGCTTTGGGGGCGAGCACCCATCCTGCCTCCGGGAGACCATCCAGACAGGGTTCGATGTCGCGGCGAAAATCAGAAAACCCGACCTCGCCCAGAAACACACCACTCTCGCGATCTGTCACAGCCCAATAGCCATACCCCATCGCCTGCCAATGCCCCATATTCCGCAACAGCCGCGCCCATGAGGCTTCACGCGTCGAAGGACTACCGCTGATGTAGCGCACCACCACAGGGTCCGCCCAGAGAGCCGCCACATCCGGGAAATCCTCTGCCCGGTGCGGGCGCAGGATCAGGCGGCTTGTCTCAATCACGGCCTCGCTCACGCCGGAAGCTTCCCTGTCAGCACATAGGCCAGGATCTCTACCACCTGTCGCGGCTCTTCTGCCACCGCAAGAGCCGCCGCATGCACTTCTTTCAAGGCATGCTGGTGCTCCGGCAGGCTCAGAACAATGATCGACTTGCCCAAGGCCGCCGCATAGCCCGCATCAAAGGCTGCGTTCCACTGGCGATATTTCTCTCCAAAGCGCACCACGACCACATCCGCGTCCTCGATCCCCTTGCGGGTGCGAATCGCATTGACCATGGCGCCCTTGTGGTCGTGCCAATACTTGTTCTCCTCGCTGCCCAGGATCGCCACACCGCAGTCATCGCTGGCGGCGTGATCGGTGACGGGGCTGTTGAAGCTCACATCCAGACCGGTTGCCCCGGCAATGATCTGCTCGCGCCAATCAGTGTGGATTTCCCCTGAGAGATATACGTTCAAACTCATGTCGTCCTCCGTTCGCTGTCCTGCCCTGCTTAGACCGGATCGCAACAACGGACCAGACCACGGAGCCCTACCGCCGCCGCGCCACGATTAAGCGGCTTGGCGGACTGACGGGGTAGTTGCCAGTCTCAATGATCTCGAAACCTGCAGCTTCGATCCGCGCCTGCCAGTCATTGATCGACAAAAAGCGCACCACGCTCGGCGCCTTGCCCACCAGCTGCATCGCCGGGAGTATCATGCGCATCAGCAAACGAAACGCGCCTTTGCTGTCCCTGAGACACGGCGTCTTGGAGATGAACAGGCCACCGGGCCGGATCCTGCGGTGAACTTGTGCGAGGGCCGCGTCCAGATCCCCAACCAGATGAAACAGGTTGAAGCCCATCACCGCATCAAAGATTTCCTCTGGCGCGCCCGCCACATCGGAGACGACAAAGCGCAAGTTGGCGGCGCTGGCCTCCTCTTTCTTTCGCTGAGCGATGGCGATCATCGCCGGAGCAACATCAGAGGCCGTGTAGCACGCGACCGCATCCCGCAGGTGCAACGCGGTTGTCCCAGTGCCGCAGCCCAGTTCAAGGACGCGATCCTTTGGCCCCAGATAGCTGCGCACCCTTTCAAGCGTGTACTCATAGGCCGCAGGATCCCCGACCGGGCTGCGGGCATATTTTTCTGCGATCCTGTCCCAGAACTGAACGGATGATGATGACATGGCACTCGTCTCCTTTTGCGGCAGGAATAACGGACTGGCCGTCATGCAGGAATTGCTCAAAATTGCAGGCAGTATATACAAGAATGCATGAACAACGCGCCCGACCGTTTTGACTGGAACCACATTCGCGCCTTTCTGGCCACGGCCGAGGAAGGCTCACTGTCTGCTGCGGCCCGGCGCCTGCACCTCACCCAGCCGACGCTCAGCCGTCAAGTTGCCGCGCTGGAACAGGATCTGGGCCTTATGCTGTTCGAACGTATCGGCAAGTCCCTGCAGCTGACCCAAGCGGGGCTAGAGCTATTAGAGCACACCCGCCCCATGGGTCAGGCGGCTGACCGCATTGCTTTGGCCGCCATGGGGCAATCTCAGTCGATCACCGGAACGGTGCGGATCACCGCCAGCGATATCTATTCGGTCCACGTGCTGCCGAAGGTGCTGCATCGCCTGTCAGGGCTGGCGCCAGAACTGAACGTGGAGATCATCGCGGCCAATGACATTCGTGACCTGATGCGACGCGAGGCAGACATTGCCATTCGTCATGTCCGGCCCGAACAGCCCGAGCTGATCACGCGCCTGGTTCACGAAGACACCGCCCATTTCTACGCCGCCCCTAGCTATCTGCAGCGCGCGGGAAGACCCGAAAGCCTTGAAGACCTCAGCACGCATGACTTCATCAGTTTTGGCAGCGCAACAGAGATGATCGACCATCTGAGACCCCTCGGCATCACTGTGACCGAGCGCAATTTCCGTTACGGCTCGCAAAGCGGCCTGGTAGGCTGGGAGCTGGTCAAAAACGGCTTTGGGCTCGCCCCGATGGCTGATCGGGTTGGCCTTAACACCCCTGAGGTCGAGCGCCTTTTCCCGCAGATGGAGCCCATCCGCTTTCCGGTCTGGCTGACCACGCACCGAGAGCTGCACACCAGCCGCAAGATCCGCCTCGTCTTTGATCTCTTGGCAGAGATGCTCTCGGCAAAATGAAAAACCGCGCCCCGAATGGAGCGCGGTTGATCAGAGCATTGAACAAAGAACTCAGCCGCGCAAGGTGCCGCCGGTGGCTTTGGTCACCTTGGCGATGATCTTGTCGCTCACCGTTTCGATGTCTTTTTCCTTCAGCGTCTTGTCGCTGGGCTGAAGGCGCACTGTGATGGCAAGGGATTTCTTGCCCTCGCCCAGGCTGCCGCCGATAAATTCGTCAAAGACGCGCACATCCTCGATCAGCGCCTTGTCGGCACCGGCTGCGGCATTGACCAGGGTCAGCGCCTCGACGCTTTCATCCACCACAAAGGCAAAGTCACGCTCCACCGCCTGCAGATCGCTGATCGCCAGCGCGGCGCGGGTGGCACCTGATTTGCGTGGCAGCGGCACTTCGTCCGGCCAGATGGTAAAGGCGACGGCAGGTCCTTTGACGCCCATTTCGTTCAGCACCTTGGGGTGCAATTCGCCAAAGACACCCAGCACCTTTTTCGGCCCCAGGCAAATCTTGCCATGGCGGCCAGGGTGCCACCACGCGTCACCGTCGCGCAGGATCTGCACCTTGGCCGGAGCTCCGATGCTGGCCAGAACCGCCTGCACATCTGCCTTGGCATCAAAGGTATCGACGGGACGGGCCGCGCCATGCACATCCTTGGGACCAGTGCGCCCCACCAGAATGCCCGCAATCTGTTCACGCTGCTCGCCGGGTTCACCGCCGTGGAAGACCGGACCCGCCTCGAACAGAGCCAGATCCATGAAGCCGCGTGCCTGGTTGCGTGCAGCGGCCTGTAGCAGACCGGCGATCAAGTCCGGGCGCATATGCGACATCTCAGACGAGATCGGATTGGCCAGCATGGTCGCATCCGAGCCGCCGCCAAACAGCGTCGCCGAGGCCTTGTCGATGAAAGTGTAGCTGACGATTTCATTGTAGCCAAGGCTGGCCGCCGTGCGCCGCGCCATTTGCTGTCGGCGCTGCTGCGGGGTCATCACCGGTTTCGGAATGCCCGGAGTCAGCCGCTTCAAAGGCTTGCCTTCCAGTTTCGTGAGCGAGGCAATACGGGCTACCTCTTCCACCAGATCGGCCTCGCCTTGCACATCGGGGCGCCAGCTGGGCACATGCGCCATATTGCCCTCAAGGCGGAAGCCAAGGCGGGTCAAGGTCTGGCGCTGATCGCTTTCGGGGATCTCCATGCCGACCAGCGACTGCACCCGGCTTGCGTCCAGTTTATAGGCGCGGGAATGATCCGGCACATCCCCTGCAACAACCACTTCGGACGGCTCACCGCCACACAGATCCAGGATCATCTGGGTCGCGCGGTGCAGCCCTTCTAGCGTATACTCCGGGTCCACGCCGCGTTCAAAACGGTAGCGCGCGTCCGAATTGATCTTGAGCGCGCGACCCGTGGTCGCGATCTGTACGTGATCCCAGAAGGCGCTTTCGAGGAAGACATCAACGGTCTCATCGGTGCAGCCGGTCTCCTCACCGCCCATGATACCGGCGATGCTTTCGGGGCCATTGGCGTCGGAAATCACCATCTGGCCCGCGCCCATGGTGTATTCCTTCTCATCCAGCGCCAGTAGAGTTTCGCCGCCCTTGGCGCGATGAACCCGCAGATCGCCCGTCACCTTGGCCGCGTCAAAGACGTGCAGCGGGCGGTTCTGGTCGAAGGTGAAAAAGTTGGTGATATCCACCAGCGCCGAAATGGGGCGCAACCCGATGGCGGTCAGCCGATCCTGCAGCCATTGCGGGCTGGGGCCGTTCTTGACGCCCTTGATCAGGCGCCCGGTGAACAGCGGGCAACCATCCAGCGTGTCCTCGTCGATAGTGACCTTGATCGGGCTTTCGAAATCGCCGGGAATCGCCTCATATTCGGGGGTTTTCAGCGTGCCCAGACCACGCGCAGCCAGATCGCGGGCAATCCCGTAGACACCCAGCGCATCGGGACGGTTCGGGGTGATCGCGATCTCGATCATCGGATCGACCTTTGAGGGGTCGTTCTCGGCCAGCCAGTCAATCAGACGGTCGCCCACCTCGCCCGAGGGGAGTTCCACGATACCGTCGTGATCCTCGCCCAGCTCCAGCTCGCGCCAGGAGGCCATCATACCGTGGCTTTCGACGCCGCGGATCTTGCCCACCGAGAGGGTGATATCAAGACCGGGCACATAGTCGCCGGGTTTGCACAGGACCACGGTGATGCCTTCGCGCGCATTGGGCGCGCCGCAGACGATCTGCTTTTCGCCCTCGTCGGTCATCACGCGGCAAACGCGCAGACGGTCGGCATCGGGGTGCTGCTCGGCACCCACAACCTTGGCCAGGGTAAAGCCTTTCAGCGCATCGGCCGGGTTCACGATCTCTTCGACCTCAAGGCCCAGATCGGTGAGGGTTTCGGCGATCTCTTCAACCGAGGCATCGGTGTCGAGGTGGTCTTTCAGCCAGGAGAGGGTGAATTTCATGTCTCAGCGCCCTTTTGGCAGATGAATGCGGTTGGCAAAGGCAATGGCAAGGATTGCCCGGTGTTTCAAGGTTTGGACGCCAACCAGAGGGCAGCGCCCGGCCCGGGGTGGGCGAGAAGCGCCCGCCCAGGGGGGCGGGTCGGGCGCTGCCCGGCCTATCGGCCAGGCGGGTCGTAAAGTCCTACCGGCTAAGGCCCCCATGCAGCGTCGGCACATCGAGGCAGCTAAACCCATAGTGGCGCAGCCAGCGCAGGTCGCTGTCGAAAAACGCACGCAGGTCGGGGATGCCGTATTTCAGCATTGCCAGACGGTCGATCCCGATGCCGAAAGCAAAACCCTGATAGACCTCCGGGTCGATCCCGCCGGCGGCGATCACCTTGGGGTGCACCATGCCGGAGCCGAGGATCTCCATCCAGTCATCGCCCTCGCCGATCTTCAACTGGCCATTGTCCCAGGAGCAGCGGATATCCACCTCGGCCGAAGGCTCGGTAAAGGGGAAGTGCGAGGCGCGGAAGCGCAGCTCGACATCGTCCACCTCAAAGAACGATTTGACGAATTCCTCCAGCACCCACTTGAGGTTCGCCATCGAGATGTCCGTGTCGAGCGCAAGGCCTTCGACCTGGTGGAACATCGGCGTGTGGGTCTGGTCATAGTCGGCGCGATAAACACCGCCGGGGCAGATGACGCGCAGGGGGGCGCCCATCTTCTCCATCGACTGGATCTGCACCGGGCTGGTGTGGGTGCGCAGCACATGCGGCGGGCGATTGTCGCCTTCCGCGCGGTGCATATAGAACGTGTCCATCTCGGCGCGGGCCGGGTGGTGGCCGGGGATGTTCAGGGCATCAAAGTTGTACCAGTCGGTTTCCACGCGTGAGCCTTCGGCGACCGAGAAGCCCATTTCGGCGAAGATCGCGGTCAGCTCTTCGCTGGTCTGGCTGATCGGATGCAGGCTGCCCTGGCGCTGCGGGCGCACCGGCAGGGTCACATCCAGCCACTCGGTGCGCAGGCGTTCATCCAGCGCCGCATCGGCCAGCGCGGCCTTTTTCGCCGCCAGCGCCGAGTTGATCTCATCCTTGAGCGCATTAAGCGCCGGGCCCACGGTCTGACGCTCTTCGGGCGTCATCTTGCCCAGCTCGCGCATCTTCAGAGCGACTTCGCCCTTCTTGCCGACGGCGGCGAGGCGGATCGCCTCCAGCGCGTCCTCGTCCTGGGCATCGGCAATCTGCCCCAGATATTTTGCCTTAAGATCGTCCATGACGGTCCCCTGAATTTTGCTTGCCTTCTGCTACCACACGCGCCGCCAAACGCAAGGGCAGCGGGGCCTGCAGTGCCGCAGCGATACCGCATTCGTTGCGACAAAACCGGCCTAGGGTTCAAGCGGCGCTTGCAAGCGCGCCCCGGACATCCCATCTTGGCCGCAAGACCTGAGGTCATTTTTCAGAGATCGATATTATGAGTAATCCCGTATCCCGTAAGCTGACAACCATCCTGGCCGCCGATGCAGAGAGCTATAGCGCCGCCATGGAGGCGGACGAGGTCGGCACCTACGCCGCGCTCAAATCGGCGCGGGCCGTCTTTTTCAAGCTGATCGAACGTCACGGGGGTCGCGTCGCCAATACCGCAGGTGATGGGCTGATCGCCGATTTCCCCTCGGTTGTGGAGGCCACCCACTGCGCTATCGAAGCTCAGCAAGAACTTGCGGCCGAGGGCAGCCCGCTTCGGTTTCGGATCGGCATTCACCTGGGCGATGTGATCTGTGATGGGGACGACCTCCTTGGGGACGGCGTCAATCTGGCCGCTCGCCTGCAATCCATGGCCGAACCGGGCGGCATACTGATTTCGCGGCAAGTCTATGATCAGGTGCACAACAAACTGACCATCGGCTTTGAGTATCTTGGTGAAAAGCCCGCTAAAAACATGCCCGACGAAGTCTCAGTCTACCGGATCACCACGGCAGGCGCGAATGCTGCGCGCATTGAGAAGGTCAGGCCAAAGGTCAAACCAGAGCGCACCCCTCAGCCCGAAAAACTGGCCCATGTCTGGGACGGCGCGCGAACAACCGATGCGCAACAAGAGATGCAACCCGCCCGTGACGAGTCCCCGCTAGAGAAGCCGCACGGGCTGCTTTCCGGTGCATTTTCGAGCCTCAAGACGCCAAGCCAACGCCTGTTTGTGTTTGGGGTCGGCGCCGCTGTGCTGCTGAATGTAATCTCTGGCGGCAAATTCTGGCCAGCCTGGCCGATCCTGGCTTTCGCTCTTGTTTATGGGCAGATCCACGGCGAACAGCTCTTGGGGTTCAAGACCTACAAGTCCATTCCGGTTCGGATCTGGATCCTTTCGGCCTTTCTGATCTGCATCAACCTGATGACCACCGCGTTCCCCTGGGCGATTTTCCCTGTGGCGGCAATTATGCTGGGCAGCAGGGCGATGGGCGGGCGCACCGAGCCGGACCCGGAACCAGAAGAACAGGCTTGATCAAAACGAAAGAACCCGCCGGATTACTCCGACGGGTTCGACTGTCTTTCGACAGAATGTCTTTGAGCCTGACTTAGGCGGCCAGTGCCGACTGAGCCTGGCGGACGATCGCACCAAATGCTTCGGGCTCGTGCACGGCGAGATCCGCCAGAACCTTACGGTCGACTTCGATACCGGCGAGGTTCAGACCGTTGATGAAGCGCGAGTATGTCAGCGATTCGTCGTGGCTGCGGACAGCGGCGTTGATGCGCTGGATCCACAGGGCGCGGAAGTTACGCTTGCGCGCCTTACGGTCGCGGGTTGCATACTGGTTCGCCTTGTCGACGGCCTGACGGGCAACCTTGAAGGTGTTCTTGCGGCGGCCATAGTAACCTTTGGCGGCCTTGATGACCTTCTTGTGACGGGCGTGAGTTGTGGTACCACCTTTAACGCGGGACATGTGTCAAATCTCCTCTTAGCGGTCGTAGGGCATGAAGCCCTTGACGATCTTGGCGTCGGGGGCGGACAGGGTCGTGGTGCCGCGGGCATCACGGATGAATTTCTTGTGACGTTTGATCATGCCGTGGCGCTTGCCGGCCTGACCTGCCATCACCTTGCCGGTGGCGGTCACCTTGAAGCGCTTTTTGGCGCTCGATTTCGTCTTCATTTTGGGCATTTCCGTCTCCTTCACTTCGGGTTCGGTCAATACGCGACTCGGCATGCCACTCTGGCCGGCCACGTGAACAGGGTGGCCGTTTACGAAAACAGGATGACAAGGGCAAGCGGTTTCTTCAGAAAAGGCGGCCAATCACGTTGAAAAACACATCTGGCATCTCTTCCAGCCTGTAGCGTTCCGACCGCGACCATATGGCAAAGACGACGAAACCTGCGCTCGTAGCCAAAAGAAGGGAGGCCGTGGCTGGCCGGCGTCCATCGCTGAAGGCCGATATCAGCGAAACTGCCCCAAGGCCGCCAAAGAAAAAACCGACAACCAATGCCAGATCACTATCCAAGCTGCATCTCCCTGCCCGAAAGACTTCGGACTGGGAACAGCCTATTCCGGGTCAGTACTATAAATCAAACGCTCATCACAGGGCGCCACCCGCAGAATATTGGTGGTGCCGGGAACATTGAACGGTACGCCAGCCGTCACAACGATCTGGTCTGTCTCGTTTGCAAAGCCGCCAGAACGGGCTGCACGGGCTGCACTTACAACCGCACCTTTGAAACGCTCCTGACTGCCGGTCACCACACAGTGGCAGCCCCAACTCAGCGCAAGACGCCGCGCAGTGCCTTCCAGCGGTGTCATCGCGATGATCGGAACGCCGGGGCGTTCCCGCGCAGTCAAAAGTGCGGTGGTGCCGCTTTGGGTGAAACAGCAGATCGCCTTGATATCGGTCTTTTCCGCAATCTCGCGCGCAGCAGAGACAATGGCATCAGCAATCGTTGTCCCCTTGGACGACCGCGACGAGGCAATGATTTGCGCATAGGTCGGGTCCATTTCGACCTCGGTTGCGACATTGTCCATCGTCCGCACCGCCTCAATCGGATACTGACCGGCAGCGGATTCAGCGCTCAACATGATGGCATCCGTGCCCTCGTAAATCGCAGTGGCCACGTCGGACACCTCGGCTCGCGTGGGCATCGGGCTTTCGATCATGCTTTCCAGCATCTGGGTGGCAACGATCACCGGCTTGGCCGCCGCACGGCATTTGCGTACCAGACGTTTCTGGATTGGCGGCACGGCAGAAACCGGCAGTTCAACCCCCAGATCGCCGCGCGCCACCATGATCCCGTCGGAGGCATCGAGGATTTCCTCGAACTGGTCCACGGCCGAGGGTTTTTCGATCTTCGACAGGACAGAGGCGCGGCCATCGACCAGCCCCTTGGCCTCAAACACATCCTTGGCCCTCTGAACAAATGACAGCGCGACCCAATCCACGCCCAAAGAGCAGGCGAACTCCAGATCGTCGCGGTCTTTTTCCGAAAGGGCCGCCAGCGGCAGTACCACATCGGGCACATTCACGCCCTTGCGGTTCGAAATGGTCCCGCCTGTCACCACGATGCAATTGGCAAAATCCCCCCCGCACTCTTCCACCCGCAGGCGGATCTTACCGTCATTGACGAGAAGATGCGCACCGGGCTCAAGCGCCTGGAAAATCTCTGGGTGTGGCAGGCAGACCCGCGCGACATCGCCCTCCGTGGGGTCCAGGTCCAGGCGAAAGGCTGCCCCTTCCACAAGCTCCTCCGCCCCGTTTGCAAAGACGCCCACGCGCAGTTTCGGCCCCTGAAGGTCGGCCAGAATACCGATCGAACTGTCCAGGTCCTGCTCCACTTGCCGGATGATGCGGTGCTTTTCGGTGATCTCGGCGTGGGTGCCGTGAGACATATTGAGGCGAAACACATCTGCGCCGGCCTCGTGCAGGGCGCGGATCATGTCATAGGTTTCGGACGCAGGCCCCAGGGTGGCAACAATCTTCACGCTGCGAGAACGTTTCATCGGCAGGTTCCTTCTGGTATCTGGTCTGTGGCGCACGGCGTTACCGCAAACACGGTTGAGCAGCTTATGGCGTAATTCCCATTTTGCCGCAACTGTCCTAAAGGGAACGTCACCAAATGATGACAGAGTTATGACCTACGTACCTTTCTATGTGCATGGGGCCGACCGCCCTGCCCGCTGGCTGATCACCTGCGATCACGCAACCAACCACGTCCCGCCTTTCGTAAACGGTGGAGATCTGGGTCTTCCCCATCAGGACATGGAGCGCCACATCGCCTATGACATCGGCGCCTATGCGGTGGCGCGTCATTTGGGCGAGCTGTTGAATGCGCCTGTGGTGGCTTCGAATTTCTCACGCCTTGTTATTGATCCCAACCGGGGCGAGGATGACCCGACCCTTTTGATGAAGCTCTATGACGGCACCATCATCCCAGCAAATCGCCACGCAGATGAGGCCGAGCGCGCCGCGCGCCTTGACGCCTGCCATCGCCCCTATCACGCCGAGGTAGCCCGTCTTGCTGCGCGGCAGGGTACCGTGATCGTCTCGATGCATTCCTTTACCCGTCAGTTGCGCGGCCGCCCGCCCCGCCCATGGGAGATCGGGATCCTCTACCCCGAAGGTGAGCGGTTCTCTCCGGCGCTGATCGACACGCTCAAGGCCGAAGGAGATCTTTGCGTTGGTATCAACGAACCCTACACCGGCTACCTGCCCGGCGATGCAATCGACACCCACGGCACCGCGCACGGGCGCCCGAACACGCTGATCGAGCTGCGCAACGATCTGATTGCGGATGCCGCCGGTCAGCTTCACTGGGCCGAGCGCCTCGCCAGAGTTCTGCCGCAGGCGCTAGCGAGCGCGCAAATCTAGAAAGCAGAGCCTTTCAGATTCTGAGCAGCCGCACTGCAAACTTGCCTCGCACGGCTGCAAGACGCAGAGTGAACGGCAGGCGCAGCCCAGCACCCCTTGGCACCCGAAAAGGATACATGATGCCTCTCGATACACTTGTTGCTTTTTTTGGCTGGCTCACCGCGCTCAACCTAGCCTTCCTGGTGATCACGTCCCTGATGCTTATCAGCTTTCGGGACCGATTTGCTGCCCTTCATGCCAGTCTATTCGGCCTCGACATCGAGACGGTCAAGGCAGCCTATTTCTCATATCTCGCGACCTACAAGATCCTGATTTTCATATTCTGCCTGATGCCCTACCTTGCACTCAGACTGATCTGAACACCTGCTGCGGCATTGCCTGCCAAGCCATGCGCTGATAGGCGGGGCGGCCAGATCGCAGCCATCAAACATGCCTGCATACTGGGAGGAAACCACATGGATCAAAAGACAGAAATCGAGCTTCAGGCCGCAGCGTTCCGCCGCCTGCAGAAGCACCTGATGGAAGATCGCACCGACGTGCAGAACATCGACCTGATGAACATGGCGGGCTTTTGCCGCAACTGTCTCAGCCGCTGGTATCAGGAAGCCGCCAACGAACGCGGCATCGAGATGGACAAGACCAAGGCCCGAGAAATCTTCTACGGCATGACCATGGATGAGTGGAAATCCAACTACCAGACCGAAGCCAGCCCGGAAAAGCAGGCCGAGTTCGAGGTCGCGTTCAAGGAAAACGTCACCGACAAGTCGTGATCATCCCGATCCTTGCACGGGCCAGTCACGAATCGGCGCACAACTCCTGTTCTCTCCTGCGTCTAAAACCAGACGCACGGCGTGGCTAGTATCAAGGCAGGCAGCCCAGCCCCTTGCCCGGCAGCCTGCGATACGTGCTGTTAGGAGGCCACTATGACATCAAGATTGCCCAGCTACTTCATTTCCCATGGCGGCGGTCCATGGCCGTGGATCCCCAAAATGAATGCCGCGCTTGCGCCTCTTGCCGAGTCTTTCGCGCGCATGCCTGCCGAAATCGGGCAGCGGCCCAAGGCAGTGCTGATGATCTCGGGCCATTGGGAGGCTGAGAGCTTTACCGTCATGACCTCCCCTCGCCCGCCGATGGTCTATGACTATTACAACTTCCCGCCTGAAACCTATGAAATCCAGTATCCCGCCCCCGGCGCCCCTGACGTGGCACAGCGCGCAGTTGAGTTGATCGCGGGCGCAGGGCTACCGGTGGCAACCGACGCAAACCAGGGCTATGACCACGGCACCTTTGTTCCCATGGCCCTGATGTACCCGGATGCGGACGTGCCGCTCTTTCAGATCTCCATGCGCCATGGCTACAGCCCGGCAGAGCATTTCGCTCTGGGCCGCGCCCTTGCGCCCTTGCGTGATGAAGGCGTTCTTATCGTGGGTTCCGGTCTCAGCTATCACAACCTTGCGGATTTCGGTCCGCGCGCCAAAGCGCCCTCCGAAGCCTTTGATGCCTGGCTGAACCAAACCATGACTTTGCCCGCCGCAGAGCGCACGCAGGCTCTGATCAACTGGGAGAGCGCCCCGTGCGCCCGCGCCTGTCACGCGCAGGAAGACCATCTGGTTCCCCTTTTTGCCGCGCTCGGCGCCGCCGAAGAGGAGACGTCCACCCTTGTATACCACCAGACAGACATTTTCGGCGGGGTAACAGCCTCAAGCTTCAGGTTCGGCTGACACTTGTGCTCCCGAGGCAAGGCAGATCAACAACGCAAACGGCGGCAAGTCTTGCAAGACCTGGCGCCCATCTCTTGCCTTGTCAGCCCTGACCTGGCACAGGCAGGAGCCATTCGCTGACGGACAAGACCGTGCGCCCGTCAGGTCCGGTATGAGGCGTAGCCGGTCCAGAAGGTTTCCCTGCCGTGTTTGCCACCATCTGATAGTTCAGGGTGTAAAGCGTGTGCCACATATCCACCGCAATGCGGGCGGCGGGGACGCTGTTGGTTGTCACGATAGGAGTCATCTCTGAGCTCTTTGCCTTTTCCCCAAAACCATAGATGGCCACATTGTAGTCCGAAGGCGACTTGCCGGTGCCGGTATAGTAGAGGATGAAAATGTAGGTCATGGATTTGTTCCCCACCACGCACATATCCAGATAGATCTCTCCGTCGTTCGGAATTGGCAAAATAGACGTCGCGGCTCCTTTGTCATCAAGGAAGCATGGGACTGGGCGTCCCAACAAATCAAAGGCCTGCACGCGGCTTGCAGAGGTTTCCTGACTGAATATTTGATCGAGGATCAAGAGCGTTCCATCATAAGAACAGCCCAGCGCCACGGGGCGAAAGAGCAAACCTTCCCTGTCGTCGATCAGGGCCTTTCCTGCATTGCTGTTGGCGACGGGGATGTCTGCGTCAGGCTTGCCCGCCTGATCAATGTTCAGGATCATCACCTTGGCTGCTTTTTGATTTACCGCAATGAGATGCCCGGAAGGATGCATCGCTGTGTGATCAGGGAAATATGGAAAGCGGCCATGAGACAACAAACTCGGATCAGGCAACGTCCCGGGGTTGAAGTCGCCGGTGCCGGTCACGTCCACCTTGCGCAGGTGAAACCCGCCGCCCTGATCCAAAGAGGTGTCCTGAAGCCGTGGATCAACATAGTAGCAGCCAAGATCCACATCGGTGGGGTCGGGGACTGGCCGGTCGTTCTTCAGCACCCACTGGCCGTCTTTCATCAGAAATTTGGGCGGGAATGGATCGTAGATCAACTCGGACTGATAGGTGAAACCCGCTGTCATCCACTTTACATCAGACATGGGGCGCCCGGGGATGTTCTGACTTTGGAATGCAAAAAGCTGAGTATCAAACCCGCCCCCTGTGGCCGGAGCCAGACCAGTGCCCGCTGCCTTGAAGGATTGCCCGAGGACCGCAAAGCGCTGCGACAGGGCCAGAGCCACGCATTCAGAAATCTCGTTTGCGTTCGAAGAGGTCGACAGGTTTGCCAGCGTGGCGGTGGGCGCGGTGGCGGTGTCGTTCCAACTGTAAGCACCGTTTTCAAAGGTTAGAATAGCACTGTGCTTGAAGATTGAGCTGGCCGTAATCGGGATAGGCAACTGCACGAGGTAGAGCGTCATCTCTGCCGTTATGTCTTCTTCGTTCTCCAGCCAGCCAGATTGGGCTTTTCCAGCCGGCCAATTGTCGATGTAAAAATCTGCCTCGATCTTGACCTCACCACCAAGCGTGTTGCCATCAAAGGCAAACTGGATCTGCGGATCCGTGAAATTGGCTGGGATGTCGAAGGTTTGCGATACCGTCGGGCGCCCCTGGTTTTTGAAGATCATCTTGACTTCGCAGCGGCTTTTGGTGCCCGCCTGTCCCTGAGGCCAGGCTTGGTGGCGCGGGTCAGGATGAACCGTGATGGTCGAGGTGATCTGCTCGGTCACCGTATTGGTGATGAACCAGGGTGAGGTGGCGACTTCAACAATTGTTTCGGCCAGCTGCGCAGCACCCGTGGCAATATTGAGCGCCACGACAATCCAACCTGAGAACGGAATCTCATCCTCGATCTCCCCCTCTACGATTGTAGCCTCGCACCAGGCCAGCGCCTTTGTGAGGCCCTGATCAAAAAGGATGGAACAAAGCGATGTCAGGGCATTCCAATTCATTTTGTGATGGGCTGCCGAAGTGCCGAACTGGGTTCCAAAGAAGGCCGCGCCTGCTGTAACCGCCGCCGCAATGACCTTTTTGTCCTGCATGATCTTGTATAGCGGCATATAGCTTTGGGCCGCCACGGCAAACCCCATCAGAAAGGCCGGAATTGCAAGGTTCACAAGGCCGGTCATCACGCCCCCCGGAACGATCGCCGTGCCATAGGGAATATCACCGGTTCCAAGACCCACGCCAAAGACCTTGGCAGAGGTAGCTTTGGCCGAGGGGAATGTAATATCGACCCCATCACCATAGTTCAGCTGGCCCGGATTGGCGGTGATCGGGATCGCCATGAAATTGTTGACCGGAGAAATCAGCCCCAGGCAGCGATAGTTTTTGTTTTCGAACGCGCTGATCCCGGGGATCCCGCAGTCATAGTCCCATCCGCTCAGATCAATCAGGTTATCATCGGCATCGTAAAAGGCGATATAGGCGCCCAGATAGCGGATATAGGTGTTGTCCATCTTGACGTTGATGGTGCGCGTACCTGCATCTTTGACCGAAAGGCTGGTTTTCAACCCATATTGTTCTCCGCTCACAGTCAGGGCAGCAGTCCAATTGTCACCTGATCCGCCTGCACGCAGCGTCATCAACTCATGCGTCCCCCCTGGCCTCGCTTTGCTGAGGTTGACGCCATCCCCGCCCAAGCTGCTTTGAACGCTGTCGCCGGTCTGTTGCTGCCACTTCTTCCCTTTCAGTGCGGGGTCGTTCTTTGTGGCAATCATCATGGCCGTCATCACATCCCCAGCCGCGTCGATGATGGGCGCGGTCGGAACCTGCTGATAGTGCGTGGAGGTCCCGTTGGAGGTTGTCACCTTCATCGGTTTCAGCACCGCCCAGCCCTCTGGCGTTACCCCTTCGGGGGTTGGCGGTCCGGCTTGTGCCATGGCGGTGGCCAGTTCGCCCACCATACCTACGATCTTCTTGGAGTTCTGCTGATCAGTCATGAAGTTCATGACAATGGCCGCCACCTCGGGATCATGAGTTATCAAGTCCGGATGATGGAAGATCAAAGCAGCGGCAGTAGAGGTCCAATTGATGTGGTGATGAATTGGCGCCGCAGGATCGCCGCCAGCGGGCGGCTGCACGATGCCTGAATGGGTTGAGCCATGCCGTGCGTCATCGGCCACGTCGAATGTATTCAATGAGTGTTTGATATGAACCCGCACCACCTGACTGCGCGGCAGCATCACCGGCTCGGGCGTGAAATGTGTCAGTTCGTGATCCGGCACGGCATCTAGATGCGGGGCAGTCTTTCTCGCCGCTGCCCGGCTCGTCTCATCATGCGGCACAAGCTCATATCTTCGGCCTGCGGCATGCAGCCAGTGTTCTTCGCCGTCATGGGCTTGGGACAGGTCTGCATGGATGACATGGTGTTGATGATCAGTGGTGGACATGTGCCGTCTCCGCAAAATTGGTCGCAAAAAATGCCATTCGACCCCAGTGCCGATCGGCTCCGGGGACGAGAAGATCTCAGTTTGCCTGATAGGTTGCCTGGGCCAGCCCGCTTTGACCCGGAGCGCCCGTTGGGGCAGTGCCATAACCGGTGCCAGCCGTCCCCGCAGTGCCCGAGGCGCCGGGGTAGATCGAGGTCGGCGCCTGGGTGTATTTGGACGTGCCGACCAGAACGATACCAACCGATGGGCCACCATTTCCGCCTGCGCCGCCACCTGATGCACCGCCGGAGCCACCCTTTCCACCCGGGCCGCCATTGGCTCCTCCGCTTGCACCCGTACCTCCAACACCGCCAGTACCGCCTTTGGCCCCAGCGCCGCCATTGCCGCCCTTTCCACCCTGCGCTCCGGTCACCTTCAGCTTGGAGGTGACTGCCATATCCGTATTGATGAGCACGATCGCAAAGGTGCCACCGCCCATCAGGCCACCTGCGCCACCTTCCGCGCCGCAACCTCCCGAGCCGCCACCGCCGCCGATACCGCCGCGCCCGCTGCCAACGCCGCAGGAACTCAGGAACTTACAATGCTCCGAGATGTTGGGGCTGGACGCTTCGCCGCCGCCGCCGCCGCCACCATCATTGCCACGTTGTCCACCTGCACTGGGCGACGGCGTCCATGCCCCCGTTGTGATGTCAAACGTCCCCACCCGGTTGCTCGAAGCCGCGGCCTGCTGCGTGGCGCTGGCCCCCGTTCCGCCATCGCCGCCACCGGCTGCTGTCCCATGCGAGCCACCAAAATAGCAGGCCTTCTTGCTGTTCCCCTGAGGGGCACCGCCGCCAGCTTGACCATAGGCGCCGCTGGATCCCCAGTTGCCCGGCCCATTTTGCGAGCAATGATAGCTGCATCCCGAGGCCCAGTTGCCGCTGCAGCTTGTATTGAGCGCATAGCCTGGCGCCCCGGCCCCTCCGGCTGCGTTAGAGGCTGTGCATTTGTTGGCTCCGGCCGTTGCGCCAGACCCGGCTGCGCCATCCGTTCCAGGCGCCGCACCCGACTGGTTCGCCGCATCGGTGCCCGTGCCTGCCTGAACATTGACGTTTTCCATTGTCAGACCGCTCATGCCGATAAACTGCATGGTAACCGACGCGTCATTGGCGCTGGTCGATGGCGTGCCGATCACGATCAGATTCGAAAGGTTTGATGTGATCCCCGCTCCCCCCGCGATAGCCGGAGCGCCACCTGTCGGCGCTACGATCGTCGATTGGTATGAGGACGAAGGCTGGCCCTGAACATACCCTCCAACAAGGTTCACTGTGTTGGACAAGGACAGGGTCGTACCAAGTGTGTATTTTCCATAGTCAATCAAGACATCACAAGACCCACCGGCGGTCGCACATCTGGATATCCCCTGGACAACCGTCAGACACGCGTTGGCATAGGTCGAGCCGCATGTTGCACTGTCAGTGCCTTGCGGTGACACATAGATCGAACTGTCGGCCGCCGACGCGGCTCCCTTCCGGCCATCCGCGAGACGCGCCCGCGCCAGTGGCGAGACAAAAGCCGAATTGTCCGACCCTGCGGCTTGCTCACCACTGGGGGTCATGGTCGCCTCAGGCTCCAATGATGACAAGCCCTGCAGGTCTGACGGAGCAACCTCAGTCCCCAAATTGGCGCAGTCGGGCACCTCTGCGTTTCTCAGGTCCAGGTAGCTGAACAGCCAGGGAAACTCGCAATCCATTCGCATGTCGCTAAAGATCGGCCCCGACATGGAGGCATCGTAGTCGAGGGTCGGTCCGAACTCCGCCTTTGACTTGTCAATCCCGGAAAAAGTCGTGCCCGTTAGGATGGCGTATTGAAACGACACGACGGTGGTGAGATCCACGTCCTTGAAACTGGCGTCTGTGAGATTGGCGAGATCAAAGCTGGTTGCCCCCAGATCGCTGGCGCTGATTGTGCTCCTGTCAAAGATCGCCCCGGTCAGGTTGGCCTGATCAAAGACCACACCCGCCAATGTGGCCCCGGTAAAATCGGCACCGCTCAGATCCTGCCCCAGAAAATTGACATCGGTGAGGGTCTGACCAGAATAATCGCTCTGGGCCCAAGCGGTCGATCCCACCGCAAAAACCGCCACACTGACGAGCAGATTGCCCGCCGTTTTCATCGGACTGAAACAAAGACGACTCATCGAGTTTTTCCTCACTTTGAAATATCAGAAATGTTTAATTGCAACTTCCGCATGTGTTTGGATCACATGAGCAGCCAAATTGATCTGAGACACTCTTTTCCACGCCAAGCGTGCCGCATTGGAAACACGCATTTTCATTGAGCTTCAGGTAAAAAAGACTGCCGCTTCCATTTTTCCAGAGTGACGAAACAGACCCGATCGTTGTGAGCCGGTTGGACTGCAAATAGACGGTATTGGCATCCGTCAGACGGTCCACCTCACCGACGCTGGTGATGCTGTTGAACGACAGATCGAGGAAAGACAGGTTGTTTTCCCGTGTCGCAAAGAAGTCGACCGTGCCTTCCAGCTGGTTATGGGACAGATCCAGATAGGTGAGATAGCTGTTGGGAGAGACAGTGACTGCCGTAAGCTGATTGTTTGACGCAGCCAGATAGTTGAGATCGGTTTGCGTGTTCGAGAAAACCAGACTGGTGTAGCCATTGTAGCTGAGCTTGATCTCTTCGAGCTGATCAGAAAACGCCGTGAAATCCCCCGCGCCAGTCAGGTTGTTGCCGGTCAGATCCAGCGTCACGAGGTTTGGAAAATTCTTCTTTTCAAGGCCCGAGAGATCGCTGATCTGCCGTTCCCCGCAGCTGAGATTTTGCAACGCCTTGGCCGCGGCAACCGTGATGGACCTGTTGGCTCCGTTGTAGATCGTGTCCTGCAGGCACTTCTTGAGGTTCGCATCCGGAATTGTCACCGTCGCAGGCTGCTGACCGCATGTCGGCTTGGTCCACAGCACCTCTGAACGTCCATTGGGATTGCACAGGTTCGACGTCCAGTTTGGAACCAGCCAATCGGATCCTTTGCATGACAGCGTATCGCCATTCGGGCAGGTAACGGAGGCACCGGCGGGCACCGTAGGCAACACAGTATGGCCATAGGCGATGCCATCCTTGTCATAGCCACAGAAGAACGTCTGATCGGCCTGGGCGCAGCACTGACTGTCGGGCGGCATCACAGCGGCCTGAAAATTGGCTTTGGACAAAACCGCGCTGTTGAAGGTGGCACCGCCGAGCTGTGTGCACAGGAAATTCACGCCCTCGCCTGTTTTTGCCGCGGTCAGATTCGTCGAGGCAAAGGAAGCAGTGTTCAGCGCTGCACTGGTGAAATCCACGTCCTGCAAAGTCGCGCCATCGAACACGGCAGAGGTCAGATCCGCAAAGGAAAAGCTGGTCCCGCTCAGCGTAGTATTGCGAAAACTGGCGCCGCTTAAATTGGTGTTGTTGGTAAAGCTGACGTTGTTCAACGCAGCACTTTCGAAATCAGCCTTGATGAAGCTTGCCCCAATGATCGAAGCGCCTTTGTTGTTGGCATCAGGCTGGAAATTGGCGTTCTTGAAAGACGTGTTGGTGCCAATCGAGTTGTGGAACTGTGCGGTTTGCAGGGTGCTGTGATCGAACACAGTATTGTTCAGATTTGCGTTGTTGAACTTTGCCAGTTTGAGGTTCGAAGCGGCCTGGGAATAAAACGAAGCTTCGGTAAGGTTGGCACCGCTCGCGTCGGTGCCGACCATGGTGACACCATCCATCTTCACGAGGCTCAGATCGGCGGAACGCAGGCTGGTTCCGCTCAGGTCTGCCCCATTCAGGATGGAGCCAGCCTTGCTATCGGCGTCGTAGAAACTGAAACCATCAAACACCATACCCCTGAGCACCGCGTCTGACATATCCTGTCCCGCTGGCTCAAAGTTGGAGGGGGCAAGGCCGATCAGCTTGGTGCACTCAAACGCGGTGTTTTTCCAAAAACTGGGATTTGGCGTCATAGTGTTGAGCGGAAAAAGAAAGCTGCTTGCATCCTCTGCAATGCCCAGTTTGGCGTAGGTGTCAACGGCGGAGTAAAATTCGGCCATTGTGGCGGAGCAAAAGTCGGCCAGTTTGGGGCGAGCGCCTTGGAGCGTGCGGCCCTCATATAGCAAGCCCGGTCCAAGGCGCATTGGCCGTCAGGCCA
>Ga0256829_1000070_pt1 | contig 134827 bp, 121 predicted proteins | sample 131447metaG_FD_185979 | JGI IMG/M metagenome (GOLD analysis project Ga0256829, IMG submission 185979) | Hydrothermal vent microbial communities from Lau Basin, Pacific Ocean - 131-447 | ecosystem: Environmental > Aquatic > Marine > Hydrothermal vents | place: Pacific Ocean: Lau Basin... | reverse complement strand
GGGTTGTGGTCAGATGAGGGGGAGGCGATCCGTGCTGCTAGCGGTGTGCGTCACCAAGGCTGTGTCGACCTACCTCCCCCGAGCCTCAACATAACGCTTTTTGGATATACAAGGCTGTTGAAATTCGCTCAGGCGAGTGCAAGAGAAGGAAAAATCAGGCGAGAAAGCGCAGCTTACAGAGCGCAAAATGAGCACTAGGGCCTGATTTTGACGCGCTGGCGTGCCGTATGAGTAAAATTTCAACAGCCCGTTATGGGCGCTGGTCGAATTGATCCAATCGGTCAATAACGACCGTGGGTTTGAGAGATATAGTTACTCATCTCCACATATTGAAGGTTCATGCGCTTCAAGGTCGCGTGCCCCAAACGCACGATGGCGCGCATGAAATGATAGACGAGGTTCGGGTGATCGGGCACCAGTTTTTCGAAGTCCTCGCGTTTGAGTGAAAGCACAACCGTGGGTTGTTCGGCAATAATACTGGCCGAATGAGGCGCACCATCGACGAATCCCATTTCACCCGCAAGGCTGCCGGGGCCCATTACATGCAAGGTCACTGTTTCGCCGCCGATTTCCTTGACAACGGCCAATTTCCCGGAAATCACCAGATAGAGCTTGCCGTCTACTTCACCTTCTCTGAGCAGGTGATCGCCTTTGGCAAGCGTCTCGCGTTCCATGACTTGTTCGAGAAAACCGCAATCTCGTTCGGTAAGGTCCTGCGCCAAAGGAGAATTCTGTATCTGATTACATAAGCTCATATTTTATTATCCCTCTTGGATGCACACATAGTGTTGTCTTAATTGAATCTGGGCGGAATATTTTTTATCGACCTCTGGATTAAATATCCGGGCCAGGGATCTGATTTTGTAATTGCAATCGATAGCTTCTGCGTGTGAGATCAAAAACGCGCATTCGCGGCCGTGAACTCACACGCTTCAGCCTGAAGATGGATTAACGCATGCCTTCGAGTGCCGCGATGCGCTCCTCTAGCGGGGGATGACTCATGAAGAGCTGGCTCAAACCCCGTCCGATTTTCCCGTTAATGCCGAAGGCCGCCAACTGCCCCGGCAGCTCCTCAGGCTCATACTCAGCCTGAAGCCGCTTCAGTGCAGCAATCATTTTGCCGCGGCCCACGAGTCTCGCGGCTCCTGCATCGGCTCTGAATTCACGTTGCCGCGAAAACCACATGACGATAATAGAAGCGAGGATCGCCAAAAACAGCTCCGTCACAATGACAGTGATGTAATACCCAGGTCCGTACTCGTTTTCACTTTTGAATACCATCCTGTCGACCAAATGACCGACAATACGGGCGATAAAGATCACGAATGTATTGATCACTCCCTGGATCAGGGTCAAGGTCACCATGTCGCCATTGGCGATGTGGCTGATTTCATGCGCCAATACAGCCTCGACTTCGTCCCGGCTCATGTTGTGCAACAAGCCGGTGCTCACGGCCACCAGGGAATTACGCTTCGTTGGGCCGGTGGCAAACGCATTCATCTGCGGACTGTCGAAGATTCCCACCTCCGGCATTGGCAATCCTGCCTGGCTTGACAATCGCTTTACGGTCTCCACTAGCCAGACCTCGCTTTGCGAACGCGGCTGGTCGATGACCTGCACCCCCATGCTCATCTTCGCCATCCATTTGGACATCCACAACGAGATGAAGGAACCGCCAAAGCCGAACACGGCAGCCAACAGAAGCACCCCATAGAGATTGATGTTTCCATCCGGCGTTTGAATGCCATTTATGCCCGTAACCGCCATGATTATGCTGAGCACAATACTCAAGACAACCATCACGGCGATGTTTGTCGCCAGGAATAATAGAATACGTTTCATATGCCCCCAATGCCTCTTGATTTGATTTAAGACTGTAATGATGGGAGAGGAGAAGTTAAATTCAAGTCTTTTTGCAATCGCTTACACAAGCGAAATTTTTCTCACCCCCATCATTCAGGATGCAAGGCATCAACGCGCTGGAAGCCACGCGGCAACTTATGGCCCCGACGGCCGCGGCCACCGATATACCCATCCAGAACATCTGGCTTGAGCGCCATATGGCGCTGGCCTGAATACAGGATGGACGCCTGGTCATTGTCCACCACCGCGATAGCCGCCAGCTTTTCCTCACCGGAATTGAGTTTTCCCGAAGGAATTCCAAGCAGTTTCACCCCCTTCCCTCTCGCCATCTCCGGCAGCTCGGAAATCGGGAACACAAGCATGTATCCCTTCGTGCTCACAACGATCACACGCGAGGTTTCCGTGGAGATTGGCACAGGCTGGAGCACATTGGCGCCTTCGGGTACGGTGAGGACGGCCTTTCCAGCCTTGGCGCGGGTCACCATATCGTCTAAACGACACACAAAACCATAGGCGTGATCAGTGGCCAGCAGGTATCTGTCATTGGCATCACCCATCATCACAGCGACGAATTCCGCTCCCGCAGGCGAAGAGAAGCGGCCCGTCAAGGGTTCGCCCTGACCGCGCGCTGAAGGCAAAGTGTGCGCCGGAAGGCTGTAGGCGCGTCCGGTGGAATCCAGAAACACGGCCAATTGATTGCTGCGCCCCACTGCTGCGGCAAGAAAACCGTCGCCGCTCTTATATTGGAGTTTTCCAGGCTCTATGTCGTGCCCCTTGGCGGCACGCACCCAACCCATTTTGGACAATACCACTGTGACCGGTTCCGCCGGCAGAAGGGCAGCTTCATCCAACGCTTGCGCCGGTCGGCGATTGACGATAGGTGAACGGCGCGCATCCCCATATTTTTCCGCGTCTGCACGAATTTCCTGTTTGATCAAATCCTTAAGACGGCCGTCCGATGACAGGATTTGCGTCAGCTCAGCCTTTTCTTTTTGCAACGAAGCTTGTTCGCCTCGTATTTTCATTTCCTCCAGCCGCGCCAGCTGGCGTAGGCGGGTTTCGAGAATATATTCGGCCTGGGCCTCAGTCAGCCCAAAGCGTGTCATCAATGCCGGTTTTGGCTCATCCTCGGTACGGATTATCTGGATGACTTCGTCGAGATTGAGGAATGCGATAAACAATCCATCCAGAAGGTGCAAACGCCGTTCCACTTTGTCGAGACGCCATTGCAAACGCCGCCTGACGGTTTGGGTGCGAAAAGCCAGCCATTCGACTAGCAGTCCGCGCAAATCCTTTACCTGGGGCCGGCCATCCAGGCCGATCATATTCAGATTAACGCGGTAGCTACGCTCCAGATCCGTGGTGGCGAACAAATGCGCCATCAAGGAATCCACGTCCACACGACGGGAACGCGGCGTAATCACCAAACGGATTGGCTGCTCATGATCGGACTCATCCCGCAAGTCTTCAATCAAAGGCAATTTTTTTGCCTGCATCTGAGCCGCGATCTGTTCCAGCACCTTGGCGCCAGACACCTGATAGGGCAAGGCATCGATGACGATATCGTCTCCTTCCCGCCGCCAACGTGCTCGCATGCGCAGCGAACCACTGCCACTTCGATACATAGCCAGCAGGTCTTTGCGTGGCGTAATGATTTCCGCTTCTGTGGGAAAATCCGGCCCCTGAATAAATTCCAACAATGTTTCTATGGACTCTTGCGGCTCATCCAGCAGGCGCATGCAGGCCAAAGCTATCTCACGAAGATTGTGCGGCGGAATATCGGTAGCCATCCCCACGGCGATGCCGGTCGCGCCGTTGAGCAGTACATTGGGAAGGCGGGCCGGCAGCACCTTGGGTTCTTCCAGGCTACCGTCAAAATTGGGCTGCCAGTCCACAGTGCCTTGCCCCAGCTCCGCCAGCAGAAGCTCGGCATAAGGCGCCAGGCGAGATTCGGTATAGCGCATCGCTGCAAAGCTTTTGGGATCGTCCTGAGAACCCCAGTTTCCCTGCCCATCCACTAACGGATAACGATAGGAAAACGGTTGCGCCATCAACACCATGGCCTCATAGCAGGCGGTATCGCCATGAGGATGGAATTTGCCCAGCACATCGCCCACCGTACGCGCGGATTTTTTGTGTTTCGCTGTCGCAGCCAACCCCAATTCCGACATGGCGTAAACGATGCGCCGCTGCACAGGCTTGAGGCCATCGCCGATGTGCGGCAAGGCGCGGTCGAGAATGACGTACATCGAATAATCGAGATAGGCCTTTTCAGTAAAGGCCGATAACGGCTGACGTTCTATCGATTCGGGAGAATAATGATTCATGTTGTTGCGTGTTGTTTATATAACCATTCGAAATATTTATTTTTTATAGATGCGCATCATTCACACTTCAGCCAGATTGCCGTTGTGTTCCAGCCAATGGCGCCGGTCGGACGCGCGTCGCTTGCCGAGCAACATGTCGAGCAACTGATCTGTTTGCTTTGGGTCGTCAAGGGTGAGCTGAACCAATCGGCGGGTATCGGGCGCCATAGTGGTTTCACGAAGTTGAAGAGGATTCATTTCCCCTAGCCCCTTGAAGCGCGTGACCGCAATTTTCCCACGCTTGCCTTCTGCTCGAAGGCGATCGATGATCCCCTCGCGTTCAGCATCGTCGAGGGCGTAATACACTTCCTTGCCAATATCGATGCGATAAAGGGGGGGCATCGCCACGAATACATGACCTTCTGCCACCAATGGGCGAAAATGACGCACGAACAAGGCGCACAGCAAGGTGGCGATATGCGCGCCGTCAGAATCCGCATCCGCCAGAATACAGACTTTTCCGTAACGCAGGCCATTCATATTTGCAGAACCCGGTTCCACACCCAAAGCCACGGCGATGTCATGGACTTCCTGCGATCCCAGCACCTGAGCCGGATCGACTTCCCAGGTATTCAAAATCTTGCCACGCAACGGTAATATGGCCTGAAATTCTCTATCGCGCGCCTGTTTGGCGGATCCGCCGGCCGAATCTCCCTCAACCAAAAATAATTCGCTTCGCGATGGATCCTGGGAAGTGCAATCTGCCAGTTTTCCAGGCAGCGCCGGCCCGCTGCTGACTTTCTTGCGCACCACTTTCTTGGCGTTTCTCATGCGTTTTGCCGCGGCGTTGATCGCCAACTCGGCGATGCGTTCGCCCTCGACGACATACTGATTCAGCCAAAGCGCGAAAGCGTCCTTGACCACTCCCGAAACGAAGGCAGCCGCTTCCCGGGAGGACAAACGCTCCTTTGTCTGCCCTGAAAACTGCGGGTCGGTGAGTTTGAGAGAAAGCACATAGCTGACCCGCTCCCAAACGTCCTCTGGGGTCAATTTCACGCCACGAGGAAGAAGATTGCGAAATTCGCAGAACTCGCGCACCGCCTCGGTCAAACCGGCCCGCAATCCATTGACATGCGTACCTCCTACAGGGGTGGGAATGAGATTGACATAACTCTCGGCCACGCCCTCACCTGCCTCAGGCAACCAAGTCAGCGCCCATTCCACGGCTTCCCGCTCGCCGCTCATGCTTCCCAGGAACGGAGGATCGGGAACATGCTCCACATCCCCTATGGCTTCCAGCAGGTAATCCCGCAAGCCATCCTGGTAGCACCATTCACAGCGCTCATCGCGCGCTTCATCATACAAACTGACATGCAGGCCCGGGCACAGCACCGCCTTTGCGCGCAGTACATGCTTGAGCCTCGTCAGACTGAATTTAACCGTATCGAAATAGCGTGCATCGGGCCAGAAACGCAGCGTGGTGCCGGTACGCCGCTTGGGCACACCACCGATCACCTCTAGATCAGAGCGCTTTTCTCCACCTTCGAAGCGCATGAAGTATTCATGGCCATCCCGCCGCACCCATACCTCCAGGCGTTTGGACAAGGCGTTGACTACCGAAACACCAACGCCATGAAGCCCCCCCGAAAACTGGTAATTCTTGCCGGAGAATTTCCCGCCCGCATGCAGTGTGGAGAGAATCACCTCAACGCCAGGACGCCCCTTCTCAGGATGCACGTCCACCGGCATGCCGCGGCCATCATCGCTCACCTCCAGCGAGCCATCGGCGTGTAAAATGACCTCAATGCGGCTTGCGTAGCCGGCAATGGCTTCGTCCACACTGTTATCTATAACTTCCTGGGCAAGATGGTTGGGACGTGTGGTATCGGTATACATGCCCGGCCGTTTTCGTACCGGATCCAAACCACTCAATACTTCGATGTCTGCTGCAACGTATGTCATTTATGTTTGCTCTTTCCTAAGGAATGATCCCGATCCCGGGAGTCTGCTTACCGCGGCTCATGCCTCGTTGCGCCTTTTCCGGCTAGCTCTGCAAGCTTGTTCAATTCGCTTGCAGAAAAACCTGCCTGCAGGCGTGCGCGATGATTCAATCGGCCGCCGATATGGCCAGGTGCATGGCGACGTAGCAATTCCAGGAAGGTCGATTCAGGCTCCAATCCGCGCTGGGCGCAGGCATGGACAAACCAACGCGAACCGATGGCCACATGGCCGACTTCCTCCTCCAGAATCACTCCCAGAATGGCCACCGTCTGTAGATCACCGGCTTGGCGCAGCCGCTCGATCATGCCGGGCGTCACGTCCAGACCGCGCGCTTCGAGTAGGCGCGGCACCAAAGCCATGCGCATGAGCCAATCGTCCGCCGTCTTGACGGCCATTTCCCACAAGCCGTTGTGCGCAGGAAGGTCACCATAAGTGAGTCCATATTCCGCCAAGCGCTCTGCAAGCAAACCGAAATGCCGGGCTTCTTCCGCCGCCACTCTAAGCCAATCATCGTAATACGCCGAAGGTAGATCACGGTAGCGATAAACCGCATCCAGGGCGAGATTGATGGCATTGAATTCGATATGCGCCACAGCATGCACCAGCGCGGCCCGCCCTTCCGAGGTTCCCAGACCGCGCTTCGGCACGTTTCTTGGTGGCACCAGAAGCGGTCTTTCCGGCCGACCTGGAATCGGTAGAGGAATCACGGGCGTCGAATCCACAAGCCCCAACCGCCCTTTCAGCCACTCACGGCGGAGGCGTTCGACCAATTTCACCTTGGCAATCGGATCACGCTCGCGCAAGGCAAACAAAGTTTCGGCAAAAAGCTTGCCAGCGTAGGGCGCGGATGAGGGGTGCTGAACGGAATTCACGGGACATCATTATGCCAGAGACATCGCGGATTTTACGTTATGCATGAATTGATAGGCGCCGATCCGACTTGAAGCAGACCGGATGCGCCCATACAGTAGATTCGCAAATTAGCAATTTTCACACATATCGATGGGAAAACGAGCAATGAGCGAATCACCATACGTTTATGACGTCACCGAAGCAGAGTTTACTGAAAAAGTCATCGGAAAATCCAATGAAGTGCCTGTATTGGCCGATTTCTGGGCCGATTGGTGCGGCCCTTGCCGCATGCTGGCGCCGATTCTGCACAAGCTGGCCGATGAGTATGCGGGCAAGCTGATTGTCGCCAAAATCAATAGCGATGCAGAGCAAGCGCTGGCGGCCCGTTATGGCATACGCAGCCTGCCCACCGTCAAATTATTCAAAAACGGCCAGGTGGTCGATGAATTCATGGGGGTGCAACCAGAATCGCAAATCCGCGCCCTTCTAGACCGTCATATTCCGCGCGAATCCGACGCCCTGCGTGAGGAGGCACTGGCTGCATGGCGGTCAGGTAATGCCGATGCGGCCCTCGCTCTACTGCGAAAGGCAATGAAGGAAGATCCGGGAAACGAACGCCTATTACCCGACCTCGTACAGATTTTGCTGGCCAAAGGCGAAGTGGAAGAAGCGCAGGCGCTTCTTCAAAATCTGCCTGCCAATCGAGCGGAAGATGCGGATATCAAGCGGCTAAAAGCTCTAGCCCATTTTGCGGCCATCGCAAGGGATGCTCCCGACGTGGCCACCCTCAAACAGCGCTTGGAAACCGATCCAGAGGATTTGCAGGCCAAAGAGCAATTGGCCGCCCGCTGGATACTTGATGGACAATACGAGGCCGGAATGGATCTTTTGCTGGAAATCATGAGAAAAGACCGCAAATACGGTGATGACGCGGGACGAAAAGGACTGCTGGCCGCATTTGAATTGCTTGGAGATGATCCGCGGATCGTTCCTTACCGCAGACAAATGTTCAATTTATTGCATTAAATATTGACGCCTCGCTGTCGAGCAAACTCACAAGCTCGCGCCATGCTCGCGGGTGGCATGGAACTCGATTTCAGGCCAACGTTCCTGAATCATTTGCAAGTTGACGCGCGTGGGGGCGATATAGGCTAGATCGCCCCCATGATCCAGAGCAAGGTTGTTCGATGCCTTTTCGCGAAATTCGCGCAGCATGCGCTCGTCCGAGCAGCTCACCCAGCGAGCCGTATTCACGTTGACCGCTTCGAAGATGCAGTCCACCCCATATTCGTCTCGCAGACGTTGAGCAACCACTTCGAATTGCAACACACCCACCGCGCCGAGAATCAAGTCGTTGTTCTCCAACGGCCTGTAAAGCTGGGTAGCGCCTTCCTCGCATAATTGCGTCAGCCCCTTCTGCAAGGCCTTCATCTTCAAAGGATCACGCAACCGGGCGCGCCGGAAGAGTTCCGGCGCGAAATTGGGAATACCCGTAAATTGAAGGTTCTCGCCCTGCGTGAAAGTATCGCCAATGCGAATCGTGCCGTGATTGTGAATGCCGATGATATCGCCGGCGTATGCTTTTTCCACATGCCCCCGGTCCGATGCCATGAAAGTCAGCGCATCGGCGATTTTCAAATCCTTTCCGGTTCGTACCTGCCGCAACTTCATGCCGCGTTCGAACTCTCCGGAGCAAATACGCACAAAGGCGATGCGATCGCGATGCTGCGGATCCATATTCGCCTGGATCTTGAAAACAAAGCCGCCAAATGCCGGCTCCAATGGGTCCACCAGGCGTTGACTGGTCGCTCTGGGTTGAGGAGGCGGCGCCCATTCGACGAAGCCATCCAACAATTCAGCCACTCCGAAGTTGTTGATTGCGGAACCGAAAAAGACGGGCGTCTGAGCCCCGCGCAAATAGGCCGCGTAATCGAAACCGTGGCTGGCTCCTCGAACCAGATCAATTTCCTCACGCAATTCATCCGCCTGGTCAGCCAGCACTTGATCAAGGCGTGGATTATCCAAGCCCTCTATCGATTCACCTGCCTGCGCGCGACTTCCTTGGCCGGACGTATACAGATGCACGGTATCGGTAAGCAGATGATAGACCCCCTTGAAGCGCTTACCCATACCGATCGGCCAGGTGATGGGCGCACATTGAATGGAGAGTATGTCTTCGATTTCATCGAGCAACTCGATCGGCTCCCGACCCTCGCGATCGAGTTTGTTGATAAAGCTCATAATCGGGGTATCACGCAAACGACATACTTCCATCAATTTGATGGTGCGCTCCTCGACGCCTTTGGCGGCATCTATGACCATCAAGGCGGAGTCCACGGCTGTGAGCGTGCGGTAAGTGTCTTCGGAAAAATCCTCATGGCCGGGCGTATCCAGCAGGTTGACGATGCGCCCCTTGTAAGGGAACTGCATCACCGAGGAAGTCACCGAAATGCCACGCTCTTTTTCCATGGCCATCCAATCGGATGTGGCGTGACGGGCGGCCTTTCGCCCCTTGACAGAGCCGGCAAGCTGAATCGCCCCGCCAAACAGCAACAATTTTTCGGTGATGGTGGTTTTACCTGCATCGGGATGGGAAATGATCGCAAAGGTGCGCCGACGAGCGACTTCTTTTTTCAATTCAGACATTGATTCCGTGGGAGGCTCGACGCCTCGATCCTAATTAAGGGCTAAAAAATTTTTTTATTTTAACTTATTGAATGCCACATTTAGAATATGAACGATTTCCGGTTGAACTGGCCGTGCCCCCCACCAGTGTATCCGGCTGCACCTGAAACAACTTCAGCGAAGAAATAATCTGACCAAACTCGCTTCAGGCCAGAAAAGGGAGGTAGGGAGCCAGTTCGAGGGGCGAGCCACCCCAGACCGGCCCCGAGGCCGCCACGACCACATTGATCAGACCTGCCAAACCGATCAACCCCAACGACCCGCGAATGAAACGCAATCGCCACAAAGCTTGCTCATGGTCACCTGCTGCCAACAGCGCTTTCATGCGCCGGTAGGGGAATAGATAGATGTAAAAAGAATACAACAAACATAAGGCGCCAATGGCGAACATGATATGCACATACAACGGCCCATCGAGACCTCCAAGCCATTCCCGCGCCAGAGCTTCACCCGTGCCAAAAACCACTAGACTCGATAACAACAACCAGGGGAAAAAGCGCTTCAACCCCCTCAGCCATAATTCCATCTGCGATCTATCTGCTTCGGTACCCGGCGAAGGCAGCAGAGCGTAAACAAAGAAAGAGCCCCCAATCCAGATCACGACACCGAGGACATGCAATGTAACCAACGCGAAAAACAGATAGGCCATAACCACTTTTATAGTCCCCCCTTCTTCTTCCAGGTGCAGCCGACCCGATTTGTTCTCGAGCCGACCGATTATTTGATTTCAATCAATTTCGAAACGCCCTTGATCACAAACCGTATTCACGCGGATAGGCGATGCCAGGATTGCCTTTCACACCCACCAAACGCGGAATATCGAGCTTGTCTACACGCACCTGCCTCTTGGCTCGCAGCCATTTGGCAAACACGTCCCAGACTGGAGTTCCCTCGACTGGTTTACTCACCGCAGCCCACCCGGCGACCTTGTATTTCTTTTTCATTGACATCGGCTTTCCGCCGACATGCAACTCGGTAATTCGATGGCCAATGGTTTTTTCCGGATCCATCACATACTGAATGTTTCCCACCCGGATCATGTCGCCGCCCTGCTGGTAATAGGGGTTCTTATTGAACAGATTGTCGGCCACGTCTTCCATGATCAACTTGATTTGCGCGCCGGTGTATTCGTTGACTGTCACCTGAGGATAGGTGATGGCGGTTTGGGCCATCACATCCTCGAAAGTAATGGTCTCTCCTGGAAGCTTGCAGTAGCCCCAGCGGAATCCAGGTGAGAAAGCGGCCTCGCAGTCCATTTCTTCCATCAATGCCTGCACCAGAAGTTGATCAAAACTGCCGTTGAAGTTGTCGCGTCGGTAAAGCAGGCTTTCGGTCACCGCCAGCGGCTCGGCCAGCTTCCCGGCATAGGGCGAGCGTACCTTATGGATGTATGCCGCCATTTCTTTGTCCGGCTCAATCATGTTGGAGAACACCGGCAGATAGTAGAATCGATAGTCATTCAGCCTTCCCTTGCCAACATCAAGATCGAAGCGGGCAAGAATCTTGCCATTGGTCGAAGTATTGATGATAAGAGTTTTCCCGACCTTCACCGGCTTCGGCCCCATGATGTCATGGGTATGACCCCCGAGAAGGATATCGATCCCCTTCACCTCGGAAGCCATTTTCATGTCCACATCAGCGCCGTTGTGGGATAGCACCACAATCAGGTCTGCATGGTGTTTTTGTCGGCATTCGTCAACCATTTTTTGCATGTGCGTCGTCTTGATACCGAAAGTCCAGCCGGGGATCATATAACCGGGATTGGCGATGGGCGTATACGGGAAGGCCTGACCGATCACCGCGATCTTGCGCCCACCCACCTCACGGATCATATAAGGCGGGAAAATGAGATTACCCCAAGTCGTATCGTTCACGTTCTGGGCAAGAAATTCGGCTTTGAGGTGTTTTTTGACGAGCTCCATCACACGATCTGCGCCATAGGTGAATTCCCAATGCCCCACCATGGCGTCCACGCCGAGCAGATTCTGCATCCCCACCATATCCAAGCCACGCGTCCAAAGGGCGGTAGCTGACCCCTGCCAAGTGTCGCCGCCGTCCAGCAGCAAGGTGCGGCCCGCACGTTCTTCGCGATAACGCTTGACCAAACTAGCAATGTGAGCCATTCCACCTACCACACCGTACTGGTGGGCAAGTTCATCGTAATCCAAGCAACTAAAGGCGTAAGCATCCCGGGTCTTGGGAGTGACGTCATAATACTTGAGGATGGCGTCGCCGGTCAGATGTGGAGGGCGGCCCCATGCGTCGCCAACGCCGATGTTGGTATCCGGCTCACGCCACCAGACGGGGTTGAGCTGGGCATGGCAGTCGGTGAAATGCATCAGGGTGACATTGCCAAACTCAGGAATGGCATAAGGATCTTCCGCGCTTTTACCGGCCGCCTGTGCAAAACGCGGCCCCAAAAAACCGGTCATGCCGGCGATAGCCAGCATTTGCATGAACTCTCTACGGGAAATGGTCATGGCTCGTCTATCCTCCTGATTATGTAAATCATGGCCAGCGGTTGACTGGATCGTCAGGAATTCAAGACGGCATAGCGGACGGCTTTATTCCATCCACACAGATCGGCGGTCGAGTCGCGCACATAAAAATCAACGCGGCTTGCCGGAAATCTCCTTCTCCGCCTCATCGGGTGTAATGTGACGAACATCCTTGCCACAAACAAGATAGACCACATATTCGGCGATGTTCTTGGCATGATCTCCGATTCGCTCCAGGGCGCGGGCGCACCAGAGGATATCGATGCCGCGGCGAATATTGCGCGGGTCTTCCATCATGTAAGTGATGAGCTGACGGGTCAGACCCTTGTAGGCTTCATCGATCAGATCATCGCCTCGGACAACTCCCATGGCTGCATCGACATCCAGACGCGCGAATGCATCCAGCGCCTTGTGCAAAGCCGCCCGGGACAATTCACCCATGTAACGCAACTCTTTGAAAGCGGCAGGACGATCCATGGCAGCCATTTCCACTGCCATACGACCAATTTTCTCCGCCTTATCGCCGACGCGCTCGAGATCGGAAATCGTCTTGATGACAGTCATGATCAAGCGCAGATCAATGGCTGCCGGCTGCCTTAAGGCCAGAAGTCTTGCGCATTCCTCGTCTATAGCCACCTGCATGCGATTGACTTGATAATCCGAATGCGCCGACTCCTCGGCCAAGAGGGTGTCGCCCTCTATCAAGGCGGCAATCGCCTCGCCGGCGTTCTTTTCCACCAATCCTCCCATAGCCATGACGTGGCCGCGAAGATTTTCGAGTTCCGCATCGAACTGTTTGGAAATGTGTTTATTGAAAGGATCGGTATTCATTGAGTTCACCTTAAGCTTGCATATAAGGCCATCGGCACAGGATGGCGTGGATAATTAACTTCATGCTAGTGTAGAAGCCGGCGGGCTTCGTTTATCTTAGCGCATAAAATTTATCAAAATGATATCACTGCAAAATAACTCCATAGGTTGACAATTACATGACTGCCGAAGATTCCTTGGGCGACGCTTCGACCGGGACGGTCGATCTGAGTCGCCCCGATTTGTATATCAACCGCGAACTCAGTCTGCTCGAATTCAACCGGCGCGTGCTCGACCTGGCGCGCGACGAAAACATGCCCTTGCTGGAACGATTGCGCTTTCTGTGCATTTCCAGCACCAATATGGATGAGTTCTTCGAAGTGCGTGTTTCCGGCTTGAAGCAGCAGATTGCTCTGGGCATCAGTACCCCGGGCCCCGATAATCTGAGCGCGGCGGAACAACTCGCTCGCGTCGGCGAAACGGCTCATGCCCTGGTCGACGAACAATATCGAGTCTTCAATGAAGAACTGGTGCCCGCACTGTCGGCTGAAAGCATCCGTTTCGTGCGCCGCACCCATTGGAGTCCTGAACAGGCCGAATGGGTTAAACGCTATTTCCATCGGGAACTGCAACCCGTGCTGAGCCCGCTGGGACTCGATCCATCCCACCCTTTCCCGAGAATTCTCAATAAAAGTCTCAACTTCGTCATCACTCTCGAAGGCAAGGATGCCTTCGGACGGGACAGCGGATTCGCCGTCGTACAGGCGCCCCGCTCCCTGCCCCGTCTAATTCAGATTCCCAAGGAACTCTGTTACGCCGATTATGGTTTCGTCTTTTTATCCTCCATCATTCATGCGCATGTTGGAGATCTCTTCCCCGGCATGCACATCACAGGCTGTTACCAATTCCGCGTCACCCGCAATACCGAGCTGTTCGTCGAAGAGGAAGAAATCGACGATCTTAAACGCGCCTTAGAGGGTGAGTTGCCTTCGCGCAATTATGGAGAAGCCGTACGCCTGGAAGTGGCCGACGATTGCCCCCGGGATGTGGCCATTTTCCTGATGCAAAAGTTCCACTTGGCCGCGGAAGATCTTTATCAGGTGAACGGGCCGGTCAATCTCAATCGGCTGGCGGCCGTTATCGATCTCGTCGACCGACCGGATCTCAAATTTTCTCCCTTCACCCCGGTTATGCCCAAGGGATACAACGAAGACAACATCTTCGCCTCGCTCGACAAACGCGACATACTTGTCCACCACCCCTATGAATCATTCAATGCGGTGGTCGATTTTCTGCGTCAGGCCGCCCGCGATGAAGACGTCCTGGCAATCAAGCAGACGCTTTACCGTACCGGCACCCAATCACGGATAGTCGACCTTTTGATCGAGGCCGCGCGAGCCGGCAAAGAAGTCACCGCTGTGGTGGAACTGCGGGCGCGCTTCGATGAAGCCGCCAACATCACCCTCGCCAGCCGCCTCCAGGAGGCTGGCGCCCATGTGGTCTATGGCGTAGTCGGCTATAAAACGCATGCCAAACTTCTGCTTGTGGTTCGGCGGCACAAAGGAAAAATGCGCAGGTATGTCCATCTTGGCACCGGCAACTACCACGGCGGCACCGCCCGGACCTATACAGACATCGGCCTGTTCACGGCCGATAGAGTCATTGGCGAGGACGTTCACAAGGTATTCCAGCAACTGACCGGACTTGGGCGCGCGAAACGGCTGAGAAAATTACTTGAATCACCTTTCACCCTACACAAAGGAATTCTCGATCGCATCCGGCGGGAGACGCAAGCGGCGCAAGCGGGCCGGCCGGCGCGCATCATCGCCAGAATGAATGCGTTGATCGAACCTCAGGTCATCCGCGCCCTCTATAAAGCTTCCCAGGCAGGAGTGCAAATTGACTTGATCGTACGCGGCGTCTGTGCGCTGCGTCCGGGCATTCCTGGCGTTTCCGAGAATATACGCGTGCGATCGGTATTGGGCCGTTTTCTCGAACACTCACGGGTGTATTTTTTCCAAAACGACGGTGGCGAGTCCGAAATTTTCTGCTCCTCGGCCGACTGGATGCAAAGAAACTTCTTCCGCCGCGTGGAAATGGCCTTCCCCATCGAAGATCACCTGCTCGCCGCGCGGGTCAAGTCGGAAACATTGGATCTCTATCTGGCCGATAACTGCCAGGCGTGGGAGTTGCAAGCCGACGGCAGTTATCGCCGCGTAAAACCCGGCCGTCAAAAACCCCGTGCCGCCCAGAATATGCTGCTGAAAAAAATCAATGGTATGGAGTGAGGCCGCATGATCGATCAGTGACCATCACTCACCACCCGGCCTATGGCGAAATTCGAGGACAAAAGCGGCGCCAGTCCGAATATCTTAACCAGCCGGCAATTTTCTGAGATCACTCATACCGGCATGATCCTCGTGTCTCGAGGTGGAACATTCGGTGCATGGCCTGATCAAACAAGAAGCAGATTAATCTTCACCTGCCCGAATGCGTCCTGCTCGCTCTCAATATCGGCTCTTGTCAAGGGACGCGAGGCCAGCCATTCTTCAGGCAACCCAACTTTAAGTGAACCGTTTTCCACACTCAATTTTGCGGGTTTTTCCTCATCATTCCGGCCCCGTTGGAATACCACGGCCAGACGCAGCAAGGCAGCGAGCCTGACCACACGTCGCCTGGAATCGGGGGGCAATGAAGCGAAAAGCTTGAGATTGAACTTGCGCCGGTGAGTGCGTACCAGAACAGCCAGAATTTCTTGTTCATGTCGCGAAAATCCGGGCAGATCAGCATTACCCACAAGATACTCACCATGCTTATGGTAGCCGCTGTGGGCCACGCTCTGACCCACTTCATGCAGCTGCGCCGCCCAAAGCAAATAATCGCGATCTTCGGCGCCCAGATCCCAGGCATCAGCGACCGAATCAAAGAAACGCTTCGCCAACCTCGATACCCGTTTGGCCTGGGCGACATCGACATGAAAACGCTCCGCAAACGCCCGAATCGAGCGTGGGCGGATATCCTCATGATGAATCCGCCCTAAAAGATCATACAGCGCGCCTTCGCGCAGAGCGCCTTCAGCCACCTCCATGCGTTCGATTCCCAAGCCCTCGAACAACGCCGTCAACACGGCCACACCACCGGTGAAAACCGGCGTGCGCTCCTTGCTTAGACCACTCAAACCGAGACGCTCCACCTCTCCTGCCGCCAACAATGCCTTGCGCAACGCTTTCAGGCCCTCTGGCGTGATCCCAGCACCATCACTCCACCCATTTTCGCGAACCACCTTCTCTGTGGTGGAGATGGTGCCTGACGCCCCCAGCGCGCGACGCCAATGACTGACGTCAAATCGGCTCACATAAGGTTGCAATTCCTGTCGACAGAAGGTCAATGCTCGATCCCAGGCTTTGGCGGCCAACTTGCCGTCGGCAAAAAAACGCATCGATACGCTGACGCAGCCAAGATGCAAACTTTCGGTCTGCAGTGCTTCAAAACCTTCACCAATAATCAATTCAGTGCTGCCGCCTCCAATATCCACCACCAGTCGGCGCTCCCCGCTGGGCGCAATGGTATGAGCCACTCCCAAATAAACCAGGCGCGCCTCTTCACGTCCGCCGATGATATCTATGGGATGGCCCAACGCCGCCGATGCCAGCGCCAGAAATTCCTCGGCATTTCTGGCAAGCCTTAGCGTATTGGTGCCCAGTGCACGCACAGAACCCAGTGGAAAATTTCGCACCCGCTGGCCAAAACGCCGCAGACATTCCAGGGCATGTTCTTGAGCTTGTGGAGTGAGCTGATTAAATTCATCCAACCCTCCCCTGAGGCGAACCATTTCCTTGAGGCGATCGATAACTCTCAGATGACCACCGCTCTCGATGTGGGCCACGATCATATGGAAACTGTTGGAGCCGAGATCGACCGCCGCGACCTGCTGGGGAATTGACGTTTGCTTCATAAGTGCTCCTGCATACTCTATTCAGGCTGTACTCAGACGTTGGATTTTCAGGGAATCACTCAAAAAATCATCCTGAATTCTTGAGTACCGCAAGGCCGCCGCCTGCCCAGATTTTGCACGAACAAATTAAGCCTTCGCAGCTCGTTTCATAGCGGGCGACGGCAGACTTTCACCCATCTCACTGTTTCAATTGCCCAAGGAACCGGCGGTCGGTGATTCGATCGGTTTTTGCAAGACCCGCGACGCCGGAAACAGGCAGGAAAACGTGCTGCCCAAACCTGGCTTGCTGAGAATTTCCAGACGAGCGCCATGTCTTTCCAAAACATGCTTTACGATAGCAAGTCCCAAACCGGTACCGCCGCTTGCGCGCGAACGGCCCTTGTCTACCCGATAAAACCGCTCGGTGAGCCTGGGGATATCAGCAGCAGCAATCCCGATTCCGCTATCGCTTACTTCGAACCGCGCCGCGCCATTTTCAGCCCTTACCCATCGCAAGCAGATACGGCCGCCGGCGGGCGTGTAGCGAACCGCATTGGAGACCAGATTGGCCATTGCGCTATGCAGCTCCTTGGTCACTCCGCGCAACCAAAGTGTATCATCGATCTCTGTATCGATGACATGGGCAGCCGAACCTCCCAGTATGATCGCATCCTCCTTCAATGCAGACACCATCGCGGGTATCGGCACCTCCTCATAATCGTCGGCCCGCGCAAGCTGGCTGTCCAGGCGGGACAAGGTGAGCAAGTCATCGATGATCTGCTGCATACGGGCCGTTTGCCCGCGCATGTGTTCCAGGGAAGGGCGCAACAGTTCTGGCAACTGGACGCGCATTTCTTCCCATGATTCCAGATAACCCGACAAGACGGTCAAAGGTGTACGCAATTCGTGCGAGACATTCGCGATGAAGTCGCGGCGCATCTGCTCGAGGCGGAAAAAATCCGAAACGTCGCGCGCCGCGATGAGACGCCGCTGCTGGCCGAAAGGGACGATACGCACGCTCAGGCGAATGTCCGCCTGTTGAGGAGAGGATAACTCCAAGGTGGAATCGTAGCGTCCTTGGTGAAGAAAATGCTGAAATTCGGGTTGGCGCAACAAATGGCCTATCCGCTGACCGAGATCGGCGTGTGGATCGAGCTCGAACATGCTGGCTGCCGCCTCATTCAACCAGCGTATGACATTCTGCTCATCGATCACGATCATGGCATCCGGCATGGCGCGCGTGAACTCATCGAATTCATCCAACAGATGGCCAAGGCGATGCTTCAGTCTGCGGCGATGCTTACTCTCGCGGTAAAGCGTTGCCACCAGATCACCCCATACTCCACCCACATCAGGTGGATGTTTGCGCGCCTTGTCGGTCTGCAGCCAGCGCTGCAGACGGTAAAGGTTTCCCAGGTGATATGCCAAAAAAATCAGGACGGCGCCCAAGAGGCTCCACCCCAAGTGAGTGGTGACCGCGCCTAAAATCATCGCCGGCGCGCAAAGCGCGAGGAGGCGAGCGAACTCCGTAAGCCAGGATTTCATCATGATGCGCCTACCCGCCAGAAAGCTTCAGCCGCTCGCTAAATAATCAGATAACATCCTGATTAACTATAGCATTCTTCGTATATCAGCAAGCAAGAATGAATCTTGGCTGACGCGAGTTGCGCACTGGCGCCAACCTGCAAGCACCAAGGGTGTGGCATTCGCTCTAGAGAGGATTTTGGCAGCCGATCAATCCTTCGCTGAAAAACGGTACCCCGCGCCACGCACTGTCTGCACCATGCGATCACATCCATATATTCCCAACGCCTTGCGTAAACGCAAAATGTGCACATCGACAGTGCGGTCCTCGACAAAAGCATTTTGCCCCCATACCTTGTCGAGCAATTGACCGCGGCTGTAAACCCGGTCTGAATGAGACATAAAAAAACGCAGCAAGCGGAATTCGGTGGGTCCCATTTCGAGCGCATTCCCCCTCACGGTGGCGCGATGGGTCAGAGGGTCGAGCTCAAGTTCACCGGCCTTGAGCGGCCCCTCGGCTTCATCCGGACGCGTGCGCCTCAATACAGCGCGAATCCTGGCCGCGAGTTCTCTCGGCGAAAATGGCTTGACAACGTAATCATCTACGCCTGCATCGAGCCCTCCCACCCTGTCGTTCTCGTCGCTGCGAGCGGTGAGCATAATGATAGGCAACGCCCGCGTGTACTCCTCACGCTTGAGCCGTCTGGCAAAATCCATTCCACTCATGCCAGGCAGCATCCAGTCCAGCAGGAGCAAATCCGGCAGATTGTCCGCAAGTAAGGCCTGCGCGGTTTTCACGTCTTCGGCTTCGCGCACCTGCAAGCCGGCCCGCCCCAAGGAAAACTGCACCATTTCACGAATCGCGGGCTCGTCTTCGACCAGCAGAATATCCGGCTTGTTTCCCATCTCGTCTCGCTTCATGACCAGGAATCACCCATGATTAAAGCCGATCGATATGACATTCTCGTGACAACGCATACATCTCAGTAAACAGATTTTACTGCGGCCTGTTTCATAGGTCAGCACAATAGTCGATGTGCTTCAAAAGCTTCTTTTGTAATCCTCTGTCAAAAGCGCCTTTAGATTACGCCCGATTCCACCTGGCATCTGAGGTAATCCCTGAAAGCTGTGCTCAGTTCCGGGTGTTTGAGCGCGTATTCCACGGTAGCCTTGAGGTAACCCAGCTTATCGCCACAATCATGGCGTCTTCCCTGAAGCTCCCACCCCTTGATGCGCTCGATTTTCAGTAACTCCGAGATGGCGTCCGTCAACTGAATTTCTCCTCCAGCGCCTCGCCCTGTCTTTTTAATCATTTCAAAAATCGCCGGTGTGAGGATATAACGCCCCACGACGGCCATATCGGAAGGCGCCTGTTCACGCGCTGGTTTCTCTATCACGGCATTCACATTCCACGTGAAATCGGAAATCTGTTCGCCGGCGATCACCCCATAGCGATGAAGCTCTGTCAAAGGCACCTTTTCCAGGCCGAGAATGCTGCATTGCTCCTTGTGGAATAGATCCACCATTTGCTTGAGCCCCCCTTCGGGTTCGGCCTCGATCAAATCGTCCGCGAGGATCACCGCAAACGGCTCATCATCGATCACTGCTTCAGCGCAGGAAACGGCGTGACCCAGACCCAAGGCTTCGGTTTGGCGAATGTAGACTACGCTGACATGAGAAGGAAGTATGTCCCGAACCGTCTTGAGCAATTCAGTTTTGCCTCGTGCCTCGAGTTCGGTTTCAAGCTCATAGGCTTTGTCGAAATGGTCCGGAATGGATCGTTTGTTCCTGCCGGTGATGAAAACAAGCACCTCAATACCTGCTTTGACGGCCTCTTCCGCGGCATATTGCACTAAAGGCTTGTCAACGATCGGCAGCATTTCTTTTGGATTCGCCTTGGTCGCCGGCAAGAAACGGGTTCCCATACCGGCAACGGGAAATATGGCTTTACGGATTGGTCCTGGAGAATATGTCATGAAAATTGAAGCTCCTGATTTAAAAAAGCAATAAAGTTGTTCATGATTGCGGTTTCACACTATTTTAGTGACGCCATGATCTCATGAAGGCGCTCGACCGGATCAGCGGCGCGGGTGATGGGCCGGCCAATGACCAGATAATCGGATCCCGACTCCAGAGCCTGCCGTGGCGTAAGCACGCGTTTCTGATCATCGCGGCTGTCGGCCGCCAGCCGGATTCCAGGCGTCACTAACACGAAATCCTGAGCAGGAAAGAACGCCCTGAGCGTTGCGGCCTCGGCAGCAGAGCAAACCACCCCATCAAGGCCGCAGGCATGACTCAAACGGGCCAGGCGGAGCACATGCTCCGCCGGGTTTTCCTTTATGCCCAGTTCGCCCAGATCCTCGCCGCTCAGCGCAGTCAACACCGTCACCGCAATCAAAAGGGGGCGCGATTGGCCTGCCGAAGCAACCGCCTCTCTGGCAGCACTGAGCATTCCCGCGCCGCCACTGGCATGCACATTAAGCATCCAGACGCCGGAATCCGCGGCCACTTTGCAAGCCGCCGCAACGGTATTGGGGATATCGTGGAACTTCAAATCCAGAAAAACGTCGTATCCCTTGGCCACGAGCCGATCGACAAATTCCGGCCCAGCTGCTACGAACAATTCGAATCCGACTTTCAGCCGGCACAATTCGGGAGACAGATTATCGACAAACTCCAAAGCCGAGGTGGCATCGGGATAGTCAAGGGCGACAATAATGGGTTTTCCTGGCATTGAGTGCTCGTAGCGATTTGTTGGTTTCCTGGGTGACTTAAGATGCCTCTGCAGAATTTCAGGCAAGGTTTTGATCACTTGGATCGTTTGAACGAGTGATCCCGGGCAGGTTTTACCATACCCCATTGATGACACCCAGGACACTGCCAATAGAGATTTTTCGAGCCGAATCCGCAATTTTCGCAGCAAAAGGTCGGCGAACGTGTCAAATAGCTGTCGATCATCTGCAAAACGATATCTGGCGTCTTGTTTGCGCCCGGTGCAATTTTAGATTGCTCCAGCCGCAGGTAGTCCCTCAATAAATATAATGAATCCTTATGATCTTCAAGGGCGCGCAACAAAAACTCGCGCGCCTCTTCCGCCGCCCCGCTTTCCACCATCGATCTGGCGTAATGGATCAGCAGTTCTATTTTATTGTTTTCATCACGCATTTTCCCCAGAATTTTCTTGTATGTGCGCCATTGGCCAGTCTGACGATAGATGCCGTCCAGCTTTGGCAGCGCCTCAGGAAGGAATTTTTCATCCTGACGGAGAATGCGCAAATAGTTTTTTTCAGCCTCCTTCAAGTTGCCATTATGAACGGCAAGATCACCGAGCAAAAGACTCGCCCGGACGCTGTTCGGGTCGGTCGCCAGCGCCTGTTTTGCATGCGCGTACGCCGCTCTGTCTCTTCCTTGCGCGAGCGCCTTTTCAGCCAACTCACACCAATAATGCGCCCGCACGGCCGCACGGCCGGAATCACCTTTGGCGTCAACCAGGCTTGAATATTCGATCGCCGCCTTCCAATCTTTTTCCTGCTCATAAATGCGTTGTAGCTGGCGGCCCGCCTCAATCTTGTAATAGCCGGTCTCTAGGATTTCCTTGTAGAGGCCTTCGGCCCTGTCCAGCAAGCCGGCATGCATGTAATCTTTTCCCAATTCCAGCATGGCCGTCGCTCTATCCTGGCCGCGCAGGTAAGGGCGCGCGATAAGATTCTGATGGATTCTTATCGCTCTTTCGACCTCACCGCGCTTGCGAAACAAGCCTCCTAGCAACAGATGTGTATCGATAGTTTCATCATCGACCTCCAGAAGATCGATGAATAAATCCAGCGCCTTGTCCGGCTGCTCATTGAGCAAGAAGTTCAGTCCCTTGATGTAGCCTCCTTCGGGATGGCCTTTTTTTTCGCCTCCCTGGCGGCGCGTTTGACGATGCCCGGACCACCACCCAGTCGCGGCGGCCACAGGCAGCAGCAACCACAGCAAAATATCCATCAAGGTGAATCCTTGAATGGAAGTTTTCTCAGCGCTTCGAGCTCTTTTTCACGCTCCGCCAATTTTCGCTTCACTCTTTTGAGTTCGAGCCGCCTCCCAAAGCACGCGCTGCCGACCGTAATACCTCCCAATAGCGCACCGAAGAAGATCAAGACAAAGAAAACCACCGCGATGGGCGCAGTCAACGTGAAGAAATAAAAATTCAGGCTCAGCGCCGCCAGATTGAGCGTGGAAAAAAAGACGGATACCCCGGCCAGGATAAAGATGATCAACCATACAACGACTTTTTTCACATTCCTTTCCTTGAGTTCTGTCATAACGCCTGCCGACTAAAAATGCGTCGACAGAATTAATAGTTGAAATAGACGATTTCTACGCAAGATGCAGAACCATGAATTGATCAGAGATTCCTTCTTTAATACATGCCGCACCCTATCCATGCTATTGATTGCACGGCCAGGCTAAGATCATACTTGAGTTTGCACCGAAACAATTCTCCCAGAGCCTGCCTGATTTCAATAAGCTCTGCGGCGGCGATGGCATGTCGGTGCCGGCTTTGAGGCGATTTTAGCGAAATAGACTCCGTATTTTCCCGAATGCCCCTCAAAACGGCTTCCAAGCCTTCCCGCCTCACCAGGATCGCCCGTATCCGGCAAGGCTCCTTTCCTTGGGATTCACTTTTTTAAAGATAAGGAGGTGACGCCATGGCAGACATCGACCCGGAAGAACGCGCCCTGTTTCGCGCCAGCGTGGGCGAAGTCATCCCTGTCCGCCATGATCGCCATCCCCGGACACCCCCTGCCCGATCACGGCGACGGGAAATCTACTGCTCCCCGCCTTCCATGGAGGTGATACGTCACTTGCGGGACGCTCCTTTCGATTACGGCGGAGGGCTGGCGCTCGATCCGGTATTTTACGCGCGAGATGGCGTTCCCCGTGCCGTCGGCCGGCGGCTCAAACGAGGACAATACCGCATCGAAGCCGAACTCGACCTGCATGGCCTGCGCCTGGAAGAAGCGCGACGGGCGCTGGTGGAGTTTCTCCGCGAAGCCCGCCGACGTCACCTGGGCTGCGTGCGCGTCATTCATGGCAAAGGCTGGCGATCTGGCAATACCGGTCCGGTGCTAAAACCCAACGTGAACCTCTGGTTGCGCCAGTTCGACGACGTACTGGCCTACTGTTCCGCCCAAGCTGCCGACGGCGGCACCGGCGCTTTGTACGTTCTTCTGGGAAAATAAAAAAGCCGAAAAATTGATCTAGATCAATTCACAGATATTTACTTTTCGGTAGAATCCACTTACCGGAAATTACGCTAAAAGAAAGGCGTCTGGTTTTTTATTTTTAATTCAATGTCTTACTAACATCACTTCGAGGAGATTACGCAATGGTTCCTGCAGACATTGTAAGTCCCGCCGTAGTCGAGCTGTCCCGATGGCAGTTCGCGATGACGGCCTTGTATCATTTCTTGTTCGTGCCTCTCACCCTGGGGCTGAGCTTCATTCTGGTCGCCATGGAAACGACCTATGTCGTCACCGGCCGCCAGATCTACAAGGACATGGTCATGTTCTGGAGCAAGCTGTTCGCGATCAACTTCGCGCTCGGCGTGGCCACCGGCTTGACCATGGAGTTCGAGTTCGGCACCAACTGGTCAACCTACTCCTACTATGTCGGCGACATCTTCGGCGCGCCGCTGGCGATCGAAGGGCTGATGGCCTTTTTCATGGAGTCCACCTTCGTCGGCCTGATGCTGCTCGGCTGGCATCGCCTCACCAAGGTGCAGCACCTGGTCGTCACCTGGCTGGTGGCCCTGGGCTCCAACCTTTCGGCACTGTGGATCCTGATCGCCAACGGCTTCATGCAGGACCCGCACGGCGCAGCCTTTAATCCCTTCACCCAGCGCATGGAGCTGACCAGCTTCATGAGCCTGCTGATGAACCCGGATGCGCAGGCCAAGTTCGTGCACACTACGCTCGCCGGCTACGTGACCGGCGCCATCTTCGTGATCGGCATCAGCGCCTGGCATCTGGCGCGCAAGAACCATGTGGAGCTGTTCCGCCGCTCGGTGCGCATGGCCGCCTTGTTCGGCGTGATCTCCACCGTCGGCGTCATCACCTTGGGCGACGCGCTGGGCTTCATCGACGCAGGCAAGCAGCCGACCAAGCTGGCCGCGATGGAAGGCGTGTGGAACACCGAAAAGGCGCCGGCCGCCTGGTCCATCATCGCCTTCCCCGATCAGGCCGCGCAGAAAAATGTTTTCGACATTCAGATTCCGGGCTTGCTGTCATTGCTGGCCGCGCACAACTTCACTTCGCCGATCATCGGCCTGAAGGAACTTGAACAACAGGCCGCCGTCCGCATCAAGAATGGCATTCCCGCCTATGACGCGCTGACCCAGATCCAGCAGATGATGCAAAAAGACCCGGCCCTGGCCAATCCGGCGGTACGCGCCAAGGATCCGGCCATGCAGAAGGTGCTGGCGCAGTTCAAGGCGCATGAGAAAGATCTGGGCTACGCTTACCTGCTGCGCCGCTACACCAGTGATCTGAACACGGCCTCGCCCGCGCTCATCACCAAGGCTTCGCACGATGCCATTCCTTTGGTGTGGGTGATTTTCTGGGTATTCCGTATCATGGTGGCATTGGGCTTTTTGTTCCTCTTCTATCTCATCTGGGTGTCTTTACTGTCCTTGCGTGGCCAGGAGATGAAGAGCGAGGCCTTCTTGAAGCTCTCGCCGTGGATGATCTCCCTGCCCTTCATCGCCTGCGAAATGGGCTGGCTCACTGCGGAAATGGGCCGCCAGCCATGGACGGTGTACGGACATCTGCCGACCTGGCTGTCCGCATCCACTCATAGTGTGGGCTACATGGTGTTCTCGCTCATCGGCTTCGTGAGCTTGTACAGCCTCTTCATCGTCATCGAGTGGTATCTGATGTTCAAGTTCGCACGCAAGGGTCCGGATAGTCACGAAACCGGCACTGGCGGCGGCAGTCTTGCCGGCGAACCTGCGTTTGCCCGCCCGGCGCAACGTCTCAATCGCGATTGATAGAGGAGAATAATCATGGAAGTCTTAGGTACATACGCAATCCTGAAAATCGTCTGGTGGCTGCTTCTTGGCGTGCTGTTCGCCGGCCTGGCCATCATGGTCGGCATGGACATGGGCGTGGGCACCATCCTGCGCTATGTGGGCCGCACCGATGATGAGCGCCGCGTGGCGCTCAACATCATCGGCCCGCATTGGGACGGCAACCAGGTATGGTTCATCCTCGGCGGCGGCGCGATCTTCGCCGCCTGGCCGACCATCTACGGCTCATCCTTTTCTGGGCTGTATATCGTGATGTTGATCCTGCTGTGGTCGATGATTGTACGGCCTGTCGGTTTCGAGTATCGCAGCAAGCTGCCTTCGGCCAAGTGGCGCAACATGTGGGACTGGGGCCTGTTCGTCAGCGGCTTCGTGCCCATGCTGGTGTACGGTGCGGCCTTCGGCAACGTCATCGACGGATTTCCGTTCAAGGTAGTCCCCGATGGCACCGTTATTTCCTACTACTTGGGCAGCTTCGTCTTTTTGTTCAACCCCTTCGCCATCCTCATGGGCCTGCTCTCGGTGTCGCTGTCGGTGTACATGGGCGCGGCCATGCTCATGGGGCGTTCGGAAGGCGCGATGAAGGAGCGCGCACGCCAGCTGGTGACCGTAGCGGTGCCTTCGGCCATGGCCCTGTTCACCATCGGCGGCATCTGGGTGGCGATGATGAAGGGCTTCGCCATCAACGGCCCGGTCGATCCGAACATGCCGGCCAATCCCACCATTCCCCTGCCGGTGGCGCATGAAGCTGGTGCCTGGTTGAGCAATTTCGGCCATCATCCGATTCTGTGGATCTTCCCGGCGCTGGGTTACGTGGCGCTCGCGATCGGCTATCTGGCCGCGCGATCGGACCGCTTCCAACTCACCTGGTGGTCCGGCGCGGTGGCATGGATCGCCGTGCTGGCCACGGTGGCCTCTGCCACGTTCCCATTCATGTTCCCTTCCACCATCGATCCGGCACACAGCCTGACGGTTTGGAACGCAAGCGCCAGCGAGAGAACCCTGTGGTGGATGCTGGGCTGGTCGCTGATTTTCGTCCCGGCCATCATCTCCTACACCAGCTGGTGCTTCTGGGTGATGCGCGGCAAGGTGACCCCCGAACAGGTCAAAGCCGACGACCATGCTTACTGATTTGATCAACATATTGAGGAGATAAAATCATGTTTTGGAGATTTATCATTTATTCCATCATCGGCTTGGTCGTCTTGTTCCTGATGATCGTTCTCGGCGACTACGGTCCCTGGTATTTCGCCTGGATTGTGGGCACCATCATGATCGTGTTGATTTCGGCGGCCGGAGGCGCGCTGATGGACACGCAGGAAGGAGAAGGCAAGATAAGCAAAGATTGATGTTTTATTGATCTGACCGGGCGGTGAATCACCGCCCGGTTTTTTTTCGCCCACACCCATTACCAAAAACAGTCCATCTCATGAAACGAAGCCTCGAATTTCTAGTCAATTTCCTGTGTCTGGCGGGCGGCGCCGCTGTTTTCATACTGGTACTGTCTTACCCATGGACCATCGCCTCAACACCCAACGGCTGGCGACAGACCTTGTTTGCCCTGATGGTGATTTCCGCCTCATTGGGCTTCGCCCGCGGGCTTGGATTTCGTGCTCAAAGCGGCTGGCTGCGCATCCTGCTTTCCGCACCTCTGGTATTGGCCCTGCTTGCGATGGCTCTGGGGTGGATCGCCTATGCCTTGAGCATCGGCTACACGAAGCTGGCCTTTGTCATGTCTGCGGTTATGACATAAGACACTTGAATAAAATATAAAATAAAACATAATGAACCGTTCACCGGAGTCCTTTTTTCAGTTCCTCCGGCCTTGCAAACGGCCACCGCGCCGAACACTAAAAACCTAGGAGCGAGTCTAAATGGCACATATTGTTATTCTTGGTGCAGGTACCGGCGGCATGCCGGCCGCTTACGAAACCCGTGAAGCGCTCGGCCCCGGCCATGAAATCACCGTCATCAACAGCAACGAATACTTTCAGTTCGTCCCTTCCAATCCGTGGGTAGGCGTGGGATGGCGCAAACGCGACGACATCACCTTTCCGATCCGCCCCTACCTGGAACGCAAAGACATCAAGTTTATCGCCAGCACCGCCACCGCCATAGATGCCTCGAATAACCGCATCACACTGGAAAATGGCGATACGGTGGCCTACGATTACCTGATCATCACCACCGGCCCCAAGCTAGCCTTCGAAGAGGTCGAGGGCGCCGGTCCCCACGGAGGACACACCCATTCGGTCTGTACCGTGGATCACGCCGAGGCCGCCTACGCCGATTATCAGAAGCTGCTCGCAGAACCCGGCCCAGTAATAGTGGGGGCCATGCCCGGCGCGAGCTGTTTCGGGCCCGGCTACGAATTCGCTTTTATCGTCGAGGCCGATCTGCGCAAGCGCAAGATGCGCCCCAAGGTGCCGATCACCTATGTGACTAGCGAACCGTACATCGGCCACCTTGGTCTAGGCGGTGTGGGCGATTCCAAGGGGCTGCTGGAAAGCGCTCTTCGGGAGCGCAACATCAAGTGGATCACCAATGCCAAGGTGACGCGCGTCGAAGACGGCACCATGTATGTCGACGAGCTGGATGAAGACGGCAATCTGAAAAAACAGCATGGACTGCCGTTCAAATTCTCCATGATGCTGCCCGCCTTCAAGGGCGTGGACGCGGTCGCCAATGTGGAGGGTCTGTGCAATCCGCGTGGGTTCGTGATCGTGGACGATCATCAGCGCAGCCCGAAATACCCCAATATCTACTCTGCAGGCGTATGCATCGCCATCCCTCCGATAGAGAAAACCCCTGTGCCGACCGGAGCGCCAAAAACCGGCTACATGATCGAGTCGATGGTCAGTGCGATAGTCGAAAATATCAAACAGGAATTGAGCGGCCAGCAGCCCACTCACAGCGGCACCTGGAACGCTATCTGTCTGGCCGACATGGGGGACAGCGGAGCCGCCTTCGTCGCCCTGCCGCAGATCCCGCCGCGCAATGTCAACTGGTTCAAGGAAGGCAAATGGGTGCATGTCGCCAAGATCGCCTTCGAGAAGTACTTCATGCGCAAGATGAAAAAAGGTTCCTCAGAACCCATCTATGAGAAATACGTTCTCAAGGCGCTTGGCATAGAGCGGCTGAACAAAAATTAAGCGCAGGAGCCTGTCGGGCCTAGAAAGAATCGGCGGCGGCGATGGAAAAATGAACCCATTTCCAACTCGCCTCGTTACGATCCTCCCAGTCCGGCAGGCTCATTGCTTGATATTTCCCTGTTTCCCCCTTCCAGATCGCATACTTCGATGAGATCCCGCAACACGCTGGTGGCAAACGCGCCTGGCGACAAAACAAAACGAAGCGTCAAGGCATGTTCGTTTTCCCAGTGCCATGAAAATACCTGGGGGAAAAGCCTCAGTGAACGCCGCTCCTGCTTTAATCCTGCCGCCACCAAGCCCTCGGCCAAGCCCTCCGCCTGTTTCGCTACTCTTTTTTCCATCGCCAGAATCCCTTGGCGTGAAGGCGGATCACCCCTGCCCCATAACGCGCCGCTTGGATGAACGTCATTGACCTGCAAGCGTGCTCTGAGTTCATCGTCTATGGCCTCAGCCACGAAAAAACTGTTCGAGCCGGCCAACATGACCGCTTCACCGGGTAGCAATGCTTCCCAGGAGTTATCAAGCACCCTATTTGCCAATATGCCATTGAAAATGGCGCTACGCGCCGCCGAAAGATAAAGGCCGCGGCGTTTTCTGTGGCGAACACGCTGCCCGGCGAACATGGCAAGAGCCGCGTCAAGGTTTGCGCTATTGCGCCCGAAGCGTTGTTTCCCGAAATAATTCGGCACGCCCTGTATGGCTACTTCCGAGAGTCGCTCTTCGAGTCGCGCCTTTGAACCGGAAAAATTGCGAATCACGATTTCGAAACGATTGCCGCGCAGGGCACCCAGACGCAGTTTTTTCGTACTGCGAGTCAAGCGCAGTACGCGTACCGATTCGCTTTCGAGACCTGGGGGTGACAGCAATTGTTTTGTGCCAGGCAAGTGTACGCTGAACCATTGGCGGCTGATGGCATGCCGATCCTTGCGACCGGCGTAAGAAACCGCCACAGGCGCAACACCATAAGCTCGCGCCAGGTTACGGGCAAGATACTCTGTGTTTTCACCTTTTTTTTCCACCCATAACCACAGGTGCTCTCCTTCGCCTGTCGGCTCCTGAAAAGGAATCTCTTCGACGCAAAAATCCTTCGCCGACATGCGAATCGAACCTCTGCCGGCGCTCGCCCCTGAACGCGGCAGCCGGTCGAGATCGGCCCACTCGCGCCACACGCTTTTTTCCAGCATCGTCCTACACCACCTGATCACGCAAATATACCGGCAAGGCGTTTTCAGCCTCGACCGCTTCACCCTTTTGCAAGCCGCGCCGTCCGAAAGCCAGAGCGTATCGCGCCCGGGGCAGTCGCCCTGGAAACACTACCGCGAATTCACATCGTCTGGACAAAATTTCCTCGTAGATTGAGAATCCACTGCCCGCCCCGATGTACACTTCCGATTCCGGCACGCACACCCCATCGGGCAAGGACACTGCCTCCTCCCCTTGAAGGCAAGCCACGCCGGATTCATCAGCACGATAAACGCCCCAGTACACCTCACCCATACGGGCATCAGATGCCACCACCACGGTCCGCCTTTGTTTGGAAGTCTGGGTGGCGACAGAGGTCAATGCCTCATTCACGCCAGGATGGGAATCCCTTGCTTCATTCATGCTGCCACCCATGCTCAGGGCGAGCGCCTCTTGAGCGACAATGGCCAGACTGGATACCGGCACCACTGGCCGCTGGCAGGAAAATGCCAGCCCCTGGGTTACACCCACGGCAATGCGAACGCCGGTGAAAGCGCCAGGTCCCCGCCCCATTACCAGCGCGTCGAGCGCGTTCAGGCTAATGCCTGCCTCGGCAAGCAGGGAGTGGATCATCGGCAGGATAAGGCGGGTATGCTCGCGGGGCGCGATTTCATGCCGTTCGAGAACATCTCCGTCCACTGCGAGAGCTACGGAACAGGCATCCGAACTGGTGTCGAGAGCCAACAACACCTCAGCCATGGGCATCAGTCTCCCGATGCGTAGCGGCGAGCAAAAAATCGAGGGCTGTTTGGCCAACGCGGGTGACGGGGGCCGGCGGTAAACTCCTCATAAATATTTTTCTGTAGCTACAGTGATCCAGGCGTGGATCGCAGATGATCAATACGCCCCGATCCGTGATGTCACGAATCAGGCGCCCCACTCCCTGCTTGAATGCAATTACGGCTTTGGGCAATTGAATGTCCCAGAATGGATTGCCGCCGCTGGTGCGCAAAGCTTCTGATCTGGCCTTGAGCAAGGGATCATCCGGTGAGGCGAAAGGGAGCTTATCCATGAGCACGCACGACAAAGCCACTCCCTGCACGTCCACACCTTCCCAAAAACTCTGGGCGCCAAGCAAAACGGCATTGCCTTCCTGGCGGAAGCGTTCGAGCAACTCACGCCGGGAAACTTCATTCTGGATGAGTAGCGGCCTATCGATTTTCGTGTCCAGATACGTTGCCGCGCGTTGCAGCGAACGGTGGCTGGTAAACAGCAAAAAAGCTCCGCCGGGATTGCTTCGCAAAAGCGGCAGCACCGCTTCGAGAATGGTCTCGATATAATCCGGAGCATTCGGTGCCGGTAGGCCCGTCGGCCTCCATATAAGCGCCTGGCGGGCATAATCGAAAGGACTATCGAGCTTCAGAGTACGCGGTTCAACCAAACCCAATTGTGCATTGAAGTGTTTGAAATCATTGCCAATTGCAAGCGTTGCCGAAGTGAATATCCAGGCCGCTGGATAGCGCGCCATACAGGCAACGAATGTGCCAGCGACATCCAGTGGCGTGATGTTCATGGAAAAACCGCGGGCATGGATTTCACACCAGCGCACCGACTCCGTTTCGGGTTCGCGAAATGCTCCAAGGCGTGCCCGCGCTGCCTGCGCCCGGCGGGCCACCGCCTGCAAAGCAGAACCGCGTTTCACCTGTTGCGTCGCCGACGTTTCCATGGAAGACAACACCGTTTCCAGCGCCTCCAGGATCTCTTCCACCTTGGGTTCCCTGGCTATATCCTCCCAGCTTCTGCGCGCCGGGCCGGCAGCGAGAAGCGCTCCCAAGCGACGTACGACATGCTCGAGATCTCGCGCCAACTCACGAAGATCGGCATTGTCCGGCGCTTCGGAAAGCGCCGCCGCCGTCGCATCCCGCCCCAGCTCCTTGAGACTGCGAGACCCCAGCCGGTCACCAAAAAATTGCCCCGCGATTTCCGCGAGCTGATGAGCCTCGTCCAAGACGAATGCATTGGCACTGGGAAGAATCTCCCCAAAGCCTTCTTCTTTCAGCGCCAGATCGGCAAAAAACAAATGATGATTGATGACGACCACGTCCGCCTCCTGAGCCGCTCGGCGCGCCCGCAGAACATGGCAATCGCCGATGTCCGGACATTCCTGCCCCAGGCAGTTCTCAGCGGTCGATGTCACCTTGGGCCAGATCGGCGCGGTTTCCGGCACGGCGGACAGGCCGGCGATGTCACCATCTGGAGTACGCCGGGCCCAGGCTTCGATGCGGCGCAGGTCAGAAGCATCATCCATTCCCTTCCCGGCACTGAATTCGGCATATTGGCGCAGACGATATGCACACAGGTAATTGCTACGCCCCTTGAGTAAAGCAACATTCACATTCCGCGCGAGCGCCCGTCGCACCATCGGCAAATCCTTACGAAACAGCTGATCCTGGAGGTTCTTGGTGCCGGTGGAAACGATCACCTTGCCGCCGCTGGCCAGCGCCGGGAAAAGATAGGCGAAGGTTTTCCCAACTCCCGTTCCGGCCTCGACCACCAGCGTTTCATTGTTCTCTAGTGCAGCAGCCACGGCCATCGCCATGCGTACTTGTTGCTCCCTTGGCACAAACCCCGGCATGACCGACGCCAGGCATCCCTGTGACGAAAACGCCTCCTTGACGCGTACCACGAACGGACTTTTCGGCCGAGGAAAAGGATTCACTGCATGGCGCTCATCTGCCATAGGCGCGCGCCTGTTGTAGCGCCTTCAGTGCGCCTGCACGGTCGCCCAGCGCTTGACGTGCTGCTGCGATGATGCGCCAGTTCAATGCCTGGATGGGGGCATCTCCGACAGCGAAGGCATTGGATTTTGCGGCGAAAGTTTCCGCCTGGCGGTAACGCCCCTGGCTATAGCGCACAGCCGCCAGGCGCTGCCACAACAAGGGATTGCGCGGTGCGATTTGCAGCGCGCGTTCGAGCTGACGTGAGGCCAGCACCCAGTCGAGGCGCTTGGCCGCCGCATCCGCCTGACGTGCGAGCGCCAGCGCCGCAGCCGGCATGGCTTCAGGATTTGGCGCCGGTGACGCTTGCAGGCCGACGGGTGGTTTGTTCTTGGAAACCGGCGGCTTGGCTGGCGTGGATACAGGCGGCGGAGCCGTGGCGCAGGCCGAAAGGGTCACAATGCCGGCCAGTAAAAGCAGACGATGAGTTCTCACTTTCATTTCAACAAGCCCTTGAACCATTCGACCACACCCTTGCGCCGCTCGCCTTTACAGTGGACCTCGCCCCGGGGTTCACTGCCTTTTATGAACGGCATCCACTCGGCATCTGAACACGATTTCATGGTGCGCAAGCCAGTCGCCGGGTCGATGGTGCGCCAGACGATATCCGCCGGTTGCATCATCGCCAAGGGCGCGGCATGGATGGCGCGCATGAGATTTGCCCAAATCGGCAAGGCGCCAGTGGCGCCGGTGAGTCCAGTGGGTTCGTAATCGTCACGTCCCACCCATACCACGGCGACTTCACGCGCCCCGAAACCGGCAAACCAGCTATCTCGCAGCTTGTTGGTGGTACCCGTCTTACCCGCCACCAGCATGCCTTTCGGCAACAGATAGCGCAAGGATCTGGCGGTGCCACGGCGGGTGACTTCATGCAGAGCGGCATCAACCAGATAGGTGCCATCAGCCGGCGCGACCCGCTCAATCGCGAGGGGATAGCGTTGCAGGCTTTGGCCACGCGGATCGACGACAGTCTGAATGGCGCGCAAGGGCGCCCGATAACCGCCAGCCGCCAAAGTTTGATACATCTGCGCAACCTCTATCGGCGGCACCGGCACGGCGCCAAGAAGCGTGGCCGGATAGCGGTGAATAGGCGAACGGATGCCAAGTGCGTGCGCGGTAGCGACCACTCTTGGCAAGCCGAGTGTCAAACCCAGCCTGGCGGTGGAGACATTATAGGATTCGACCAATGCATCCATCACAGTCACCCGGCCATGATTCTTACGGTCATAATTCAACGGCGCCCAGGTCTTGTTTCCATAATGGTATTCGAGCGGCGCATCGTCCAGCATGGTGGCCAGGGTATATTTATCAGGGCGCTCCAGCGCGGTGAGGTAAATGGCTGGCTTGATCAAAGAGCCGATCGAGCGGCGCGCATCCAGCGCCCGATTGAATCCCGACAGGCCGGCCTGACGGCCACCCACGAGGGCATAGACTTCGCCGTTTTCCACAGAGGTGACCACCACAGCAGACTGCAAACGGCTTGCATGCATAAAGTGTTCGCTCTCCACTCGTCGCAGCCCTTGTGTGACGGCCTGTCGCGCAGCCAACTGAATTAACGGCCTGAGCGTGGTATAGATGATCAATCCTTGGGTGCGTAAGTCCTCGGGGCGGTAATCACGCGCCAGCTGACGCCGCACCAAATCGACGAACGCCGGAAACGGGGTGATGCCCGAACGTGCCTTGGGCGTCACGCCAAGCGGTTGCGCCCGGGCATGTTTCAAGGTGGCGGCGTCGATCACACCAGCGGCATGCAAAGTGCTCAGCACCAGATTGCGCCGCTTCAGCGCCCTCCGGGGGTGCAGGCGCGGGTCGTAGTAAGAAGGGCCGCGGACCAGCGCGACCAGAAGAGCGATCTGGGCGGCATCCAGGCGATGCACTGGTTTACTGAAGTAGAACTCACTGGCTAGCCCCATGCCATGAATCGCACGACGGCCATCCTGGCCGAGATAGACCTCGTTAAGATAGGTTTCAAGGATGGTTTTCTTGTCGTAATGCCATTCCAGCAACACCGCCATGATTGCCTCGTTAAACTTGCGCCAGAGGCTGCGGTGATTGCTCAAATAGAAATTCTTGACCAACTGCTGCGTAAGCGTGCTTCCACCTTGAACGAAACGGCGGGCATGCACATCGACCCACAAAGCCCGGCCGATAGCCACCGGATCGACTCCATGATGGCGGTAAAAACGCCTGTCTTCCACTGCGACGATGGCCTTGGGCAACAAGGGAGGCATAGCGCGCAGACGCACCAGAATGCGATCCTCATGCGATTGAGGGTAGATCTTTGCGATCAGCAGCGGCCTGAGACGCGCCAGTGGCACGCTTTGGCCGGCGGGCGTTTCCAGGGCCGTAATCCGGCTGCCAGAAAAATGTATCAGAAGGCGGCGGCTCGGCTCTTCGCCGTCAGGCGAGCGAAACCCCCTGGTATGCACCTCCCAGTCGGCTCCCTGTCGTCGATATGTCTCCGGCAAGGACGTATCGGCCATGGCTTTATAATCGAGCAAATCAAGCGCCCTTTGCAGATCGGCCTCGCTCATACGGGCGCCCGCATACACATCGAAGGGCGAGGAATACACTCGCGCCGGCAAGGCATAGCGCTTGGCTTCAAACTGGCTGACTACGAGGTGATCGAGCCAGACGACATAGGCCGTCATGCCCACCCCGAGCAAGGCCAGCACGCCTCCAATCCATATCCAGCGGCGAGTGGACGGCTTGCGGCGGCGTGTATTGCGGGAAACGCGCGGTTTCTTTTTGCGGGATGAGGCGGGTTTTGGCATGCAACAATTTGTCAGAGGATCAATGCCGGATTATCCTTGCTTCCCTTCTTGACGACAAGAGCATAAGGAGTTACGCATGCCGCAATTCGAACGCCTGCTGGCCGATCTCACTCGGCCACAAGCCTATCCTCACCCCGTTCAGTCCGTTGAGGTCGTTCAGACACACATCTCTGCCGTATTCTTGACCGGCGACCACGCCTACAAGCTTAAAAAACCGCTCAATCTTGGCTTTCTCGACTTCTCCAGCGTCGAAAAACGCGCGTTCTATTGCAAGGAAGAGCTGCGTCTCAACCGACGCCTTGCGCCTAATCTTTATCTCGATGTGCTGCCGGTCATAGAAACGGATGGACACGCCCGCATCGGTGGCGAAGGCGAGCCCATCGACTATGTGTTACATATGCGGCAGTTCGATCCTGAGCAGCAACTCGATCGCCTGCTGGAGCGAGGCGAACTGGGCGTTGACTTCATCGATCGCCTCATTCCCATCATTACCCGTTTCCACCAGCAAGCGGAAAAAGCGCCTGAAGACAGCGATTTTGGCCGCCCCGAAGTCGTCTTCGAGCCCATGCAGCAAAACTTCGACCAACTGCGCGACCTCATAAGCGATGCGAGCGAACAAAAGTGTCTCGATACTCTGGAAGAATGGACGCAGACAGAATACCGGCGTCTAAAGCCCCTGTTGCAGGAACGGCGCGACCTCGGTTTCGTGCGCGAGTGTCATGGCGACATGCATCTGGGGAACATGACCTTGTTCGAGGGCGAAATTGCTATCTTCGATGGTATCGAATTCAATCCGCATTTCCGCTGGATCGACGTGGCCAATGAAATCGCCTTTCTGGTCATGGATCTGGAAAGCCGCGGCGCAGTGCAGCTGGCCCATCATGCGCTCAATGCCTGGCTGGAGGCCACTGGCGACTATGACGCCTTGGCGTTGATGCGTTTTTATCAGCTCTACCGCGCCATGGTCAGGGCCAAGGTGGCCAGCATTCGCCTCGCCCAACCGGGCATTTCAGCCACAGAGCGTGAGTCTATCCTTGGCGAGTATCACCGCTATCTCGATCTTGCGGAAGAATACGCCCGCCCTGGCCAGCCCGCTTTACTGGTCACGCATGGCTTTTCCGGCTCCGGAAAGACCACATTGAGCGGGCAGATCGTCGATGGACTAGGGGCCATCCGGGTGCGCTCCGATCTCGAACGCAAGCGGTTGCATGGTCTTTCTCCCAAGACCGACTCCCATTCAGGGCTGGGCACCGGTCTCTATGAAGAAACCGCTACCGAAAAAACCTATGCCCATCTGCGCGATCTGGCCGATCGTATTCTCCGCGCCGGGTATCTGGCGATCGTCGACGCCACTTTTCTCAAACGCGACCTGCGGGAACGCTTTGCTGGGCTTGCCACCGAACGCGAAGTGCCTTTCCTTATATTGGCCATAGATGCCGATTACGACACCCTGCGCTCACGCTTGCATAAACGCCGCGGTGATATATCTGAAGCCACGGCGGCTGTATTACGCCATCAGCAGCGGCAACTCGAGCCGTTGGGGGACGATGAACCCGTCCTGCATCTAGACAGTGAGCACCCACTGCCGCCAGAACATATCGCCCGCAAACTCTATAGCGCGCAAAGCTGAATGCGCTGTGGCCGCATTACGGCCACGGTTTCGGATGGGGATTATTTCAGCGTTTCCACCCTGATGCGGGTCAGCGGGACGGTCAGAGCGTCCAGCGACTGGATGGCAGTGATGGCCTCATCGATATGAGATTCGCGCACGGGTGCGGTGAGGATGACGATAGAGGCGTCCTTCGCACCTTCTTCGGGCTGTGGTTGTAACACCGCCTCGATGCTGATCTTTCTTTCGCCGAGAATGCGGGTGATATCGGCCAGCACCCCAGGACGATCGAAGGCGCGCAAGTGCAGATAATAAGCGCTGATCGCCTGGCTGATTGGCAATACCGGCAGATCGACCAGGGCATCCGGCTGAAACGCCAAATGAGGCACGCGATTGGTGGGATCAACCGTCAAATCACGGGTGACATCCACCAAATCGGCGACGACTGCCGAGGCGGTGGGTTCGGCGCCCGCGCCAGGACCGTAATAGAGTGTCGGTCCCACGGCATCGCCTCGCACTAGAACCGCATTCATTACCCCATCGACATTGGCCAGCAGTCGGCGATGCGGGATGAGCGCGGGATGCACTCTCAGCTCGATACCCTCGCCTTGCCGGCGGGCGATGCCCAAATGCTTGATGCGATAACCGAGCTCGGCCGCGTTGCGAACATCCTTCGCCGTAATGCGGGTAATGCCTTCGGTATAGACCCGATCGAATTGCAGTGGGATGCCAAAAGCGATGGAGGCAAGAATGGTGAGTTTGTGCGCAGCATCGATGCCTTCCACATCAAAGGTAGGGTCGGCTTCGGCATAGCCCAGGCGTTGCGCCTCCGCCAGCACATCGGCGAAGTCGCGTCCCTTGTCACGCATCTCGGTCAGGATGAAATTGCCGGTGCCGTTGATGATGCCCGCCAGCCATTCGATGGTATTGCCGGACAGCGCTTCGCGGATCGCCTTGATGATCGGGATGCCGCCGCCAACGGCCGCCTCGAATGCAACGGTGACGCCCTTCTCGCTTGCTCGAGCGAAGATTTCGTTGCCATGCAATGCGATGAGCGCCTTATTGGCAGTAACCACATGCTTACGGTTTTCTACGGCGCCAAGAACCAGCGTCCGAGCCGGCTCAATGCCTCCGATCAATTCGAGAACGACTTGAATCTCAGGATCATTGATGATGATGGATGGGTCGGTCGTCAGTTCGATGCCGCTGAGTTCGCACTCGCGCCTGCGCGCAAGATTACGGGCCGAGGCGCTCACGATATCAATGCCTCTACCGGCGCGGCGGCGGATTTCACTGGCATTGCGGGCCACGACGTTGACCACGCCACAACCGACGGTTCCGAGGCCCAGCAGGCCAACCTTGACTGGTTTCAAAGCAGACTCCTTTTTTTGAGCTGTTGCATGCAATTCAATCGTCATTACGCAACATGTGACGAATGCCGCGTATCGCCTGACGAGTGCGGTGTGTGTTCTCGATCAGGCCAAAACGCACGTGATCGTCGCCATAGGTGCCGAAACCGATGCCGGGCGCCACGGCAACCTTGGCCTGCTTGAGCAGCCGCTTGGAAAACTCCAGCGAGCCCAGCTCGCGGTAACGTTCGGGTATGCGTGCCCAGACGAACATGGTCGCCTGCGGCTTTTCGACCTCCCAACCGGCTGAATTCAGGCCATTGCAAAGCACATCGCGACGGACACGATAGGTTTCGCGAATCTGCTCGACACAATCCTGCGGCCCTTCCAGCGCGGTGATTGCCGCCACCTGTATGGGCGTGAACATGCCGTAATCCAGATAGGATTTCATGCGCGCCAGCGCGGCCACAAGTTTCTGATTGCCACACATGAACCCCACCCGCCATCCCGGCATGTTGTAGGTTTTGGACAAAGAATAGAATTCCACGGCCACGTCCTTGGCATCTGGCACCTGCAAAATAGAGGGCGCACGATAGCCGTCGAAGGCGATTTCCGCGTAGGCAATATCATGGACCACCCAGATACCGTGCTCGCGCGCGATGGCGACCACTTTTTCGAAAAACTCGAGATCCACGCACTGACCGGTGGGATTTCCGGGAAAGTTGAGGATCAGCATCTTCGGTTTTGGCCAGCTATCCACGATGGCGCGCTGAAGTTCGTCGAAGAAGTCCACTTCCGGCGTCAGCTGCACATGGCGGATATCCGCGCCGGCAATGACGCAACCATAGGGATGGATCGGATACGCAGGATTGGGAACCAGCACCACATCGCCGGGGCCGAGCGTCGCCAGCGCAAGATGCGCCAGCCCTTCCTTGGATCCGATGGTCACTATCGCTTCCGAATCGGGATCGATATCGACATCGAAGCGCTGTTTGTACCAATGGCTGATCGCCCGCCGCAACCTTGGAATACCGCGAGAAATAGAATAGCGGTGCGTATCGCCGCGCTGGGCGGCTTCTATCAGCTTGTCGACGATATGTTGCGGCGTGGGTTGATCAGGGTTACCCATGCCAAAGTCAATGACATCCTCCCCACGCGCCCTGGCCTTGGCTTTGAGTTCATTGACAATATTGAACACATACGGAGGAAGTCTTTGAATGCGCTGGAAATCGTCTTTCACAACCGTCTCTTTTGGGGCCTGCGGCACCAAGGATAAAAAATTAAAAGCATTACGCATCCAACCTGCAACTGTCAATTGAAATCAAGGCATTTGTCACGGCCCAGAGGTGTTCAATGTGTAAAATTATCGATATCGAATCTTAGGATCACAGGAGCGCATACCCCATGCAGATGAGCGAAGACAATATAGATGGCCGACACATAATCAATGCCTACTCACCGGGGCGCGTAACCATCGACCATGTAGTCTATGAACGCAGCCTGATCGTCAGCCCCCAGTGGCTCATCACCGACTGGCGGCCGCTCACGCTGGAAGAAATGGAACCGGGCGACCTCGATCCGATTCTGGATGACAAACCCGAGATCGTGATCATTGGCACCGGCGATCGCCAGCAATTTCCTTCCACACGGCTGTTACGGCGGATTGCCGGCACGGGCATCGGCTGCGAATTCATGGACAACGCAGCGGCCTGCCGCACGTATACGGTATTGGTGTCGGAACGCCGCAAAGTTGTCGCGGCGTTGTTGCTGTAGCAAAGGACCTGCGCGATCAGAACATCCCGCACAAGCGCAGTCGCCAACCCGATGGCTTTCAGCCCCCCAGCAAGGCGTCCTCTGTGTATCCCCTGCTTTCCAGCATGCGGCGCAAAATGCGCAAGGCTTCCGCCTGAATCTGCCTCGCCCTTTCCCGGGTCACGCCCAACGCCCGCCCGACTTCGTCAAGTGTGGCCATCTCATATCCCAGCAGCCCGAATCGGCGTACGATGACCTCGCGCTGTTTGTCATCGAGCTCTTGCAGCCAGGCGGCCACATGATCGGCGATGTTTTCGTCCAGAAGCCAATCAAATGGTTCCGACGAGACCTCGTCGGCAATCGTCTCGGACACGCTGCGCTCAGAATCCTGCCTGATCGGTCTGTCGATCGAGGTAGCTCTTTCGCTCAGGCGCAGCATTCGCAGGATATCTTCCACCGGCCGCTGCAATGACGCCGCCAGCTCCTCGATGGTGGGTTCCCTGCCAAGCGATTGCGTAAGCCGGCGCGCCATCCGCTGGTAGGCATTCAGCTCCTTGGCGACGTGAATCGGCACGCGGATGGTGCGACTCTGGTTCATAATCGCACGGTCGATGGCTTGGCGGATCCACCAGGTGGCATAGGTGGAAAAGCGAAAGCCTTTTTCCGGATCAAATTTTTCCACGGCGTGGATCAAGCCCAGGTTGCCTTCCTCGATGAGGTCGAGGAAGGCCAGGCCACGATTTATGTAGCGCCGCGCGATCTTGACCACCAGACGCAGATTGCACATGATCATTTTCTCTCTCCCCAAGGCATCGCCTTGACGAGCAAGTCGAGCGTAATACACTTCTTCTTCAGGAGTGAGCAACTTCGAATATTCGATGTCGCGCAGATACAGACGCATCGCATCCAGCTCGGATGGAGGCGCATCGACTTGAGTCAATGAGGCGGATTCGTCATTGGCACCCGCATCTTCCCCGACAAAAAGCTGCTTTTTAGTTGCATGCACGACATCTTTCACGCTGCCTTCGCCTCGGGAACTGTCTGTCGCCCTGATCTTTGCCATGAATATCTCCCTCCAATCGTCCCGTTATTTTTTCCCGGGCAGATAACGCATCGGGTTAACCGGATTGCCATCGATGCGAATTTCGAAGTGCAAAGTGGGTTTTGTCACTCCCGTGCCCGTGAGTCCCATGATAGCGATCTTCTGGCCTTGCTTGACAAGCTGGCCCTCATGCACGAGCAATTTCCGGTTGTGGGCATAAGCCGTGATAATGCTTGTATTGTGCTGGATGATCAAGAGATTCCCATAACTCGGCAGCCCGTCGCCACTATAGACCACCTGTCCACCGATCGCCGCCACCACCGGCTCGCCCGCCCGACCGCAGATATCTATTCCCTGGTTGCCCGTCGGGCCGCGTGAAAACCCGGCGCATACAGTGCCTTGCGCAGGCCAGATCCAAGTCATGTGGCGAGCCGCCCTGGTAGACGCCAACGAGGGCGAGGACCTCACCGGCGGTAGAGTATTATTGGGTTGGGTGCTGGCGGCAACGCGCCTTTGCGGTACTGCCGGACGCGTTTGCGCGGGCATAGCCCGCTGCGCCACGAGCGGTCGGCTTCCCGGCGGGGGATTCATGCGCAGGCGCTGGCCAGGATAAATGGTGTATGGCGGTGCGATACCATTCCAGCGTGCCAACGAATGGTAGTTAAGGCCGAATTTCCAGGCGATGGAGTACAGGGTTTCGCCGCGTCTGACCTGGTAGGTGTCTGGATGGAAGCTCGCCCCCCGATAAGGCATGTCGCTGCATGCCCCCAACGCCAGGAGGCTAAGGATCAACAGCAGTCCATGAAACAGGATGCGCATCACCCACGCACATTGAGCCAGATGAGAAACGCCGCCAGCGCTGCGATGGATATCCAGCCTATCCATTCTATCCATCGTTTGATCGCCGGTTCCACTGCCGGTCCGAAACGTTTAATCAGGCCCGCCACCAGCATGAAGCGTGCACCTCGGCCTATGAACGAAGCCAGCAGAAAAGGGACCAGCGGCATGCTCAAGGCACCGGCGGTGAGTGTAAATATTTTATAAGGTAAAGGAGAGAAACCCGCGACAAAAACGATCCACACGCCATAGACCTGAAACCAGCGCTCAACGGTGAGCACATGGTGCCAATAGCCGGCGGCATGCAGCAATGGCGAAATGAAATCGAAAGCCAGCCAGCCGATCAGATAGCCAAACAAGCCGCCGACTGTGGAAAAAAACGTCGTCAGCAAGCCCAAGCGCCATGCCGCTTTTGGTTGTGCAACACAAAGAGGGATCAGCAGCACATCAGGCGGAACAGGAAAAAAGGAGGATTCCGCAAAGCTCAATGCAGCCAGGTAACGCTCGGCGTGAGGATGCCTCGACCAACGGATCACGCGATCGTACAAGGCGCCAAAAAGCTTCATGACTCCAGCCCCGGTCGCAACGGCACGAAACTAACCGGCTCGATAACAGACTGCCGATATCGGCCACCCTCCTTGTGGATCACCATTAGATGCTGATTTCCAGGCGGTCCGACAGGAGCGATCAGCCGCCCTCCGGGAGCCAACTGGGTCAGCAGCTCCGAGGGCACATCCTCTGGAGCGGCGGTCAATACAATCGTGTCAAACGGTTTTTCCTCAAGCCACCCCCAAGCCCCGTCGCTGAGGCGAAAATGAATATTTTTAAATCCGACCTCATGTAATAGTCGGCCAGCCTTTTCAAACAGGGGGCCAATGCGTTCCACGGTATACACGCGCGACACCAGTTGCGCGAGGATGGCCGCCTGATAACCCGATCCCGTCCCCACTTCCAATACCTTTCCTGGCCTGTGCTCCTCGAGCACCAGCTCGCTCATGCGAGCGACGATGTAAGGACGGGAGATCGTCTGGCCAAATCCTATGGGCAGGGCAGTGTCCTCGTAGGCGCGGCTGGCGAGCGCTTCCTCGACGAACAGATGGCGGGGCGTTGTGCGCATGACCGCCAGTACTCGCGGATCATGAATCCCTTGTTCTCGCAAGCGGTTCACCATGCGGTCGCGGGTGCGCTGCGAAGTCATGCCTATTCCCAGTCCAGAGGCATTAATCATGGCGCGTCTCTGGTCAGCCAATGCGCCAGCTCGGGCAACGCATCATGGCGCGTGAAATCGACCTTGAGCGGAGTCACCGATACAAAGCCGTCACGCACGGCACAAAAATCGGTCCCCGGACCGGCATCTTGCTCGGGACCGGCGGTGCCGATCCAATAGACGGGACGACCGCGGGGATCATTCATGCGCACGACTTTTTCCGCCCGATGGCGGTGCCCAAGGCGCGTGGCCTGAATGCCACGGATGGCCGGCCAGGGCAAATCCGGCACATTGACATTGAGAATGGTATCGGTCGGCAAGGGGTCAGCCCCAAGACGGCGTATCAACGTCTGCACCGCCAATACCGCGCTCTCCAGATGATGAGGATCATGATTATTGATCGACACCGCCATGGCCGGAAATCCCAGAAAACGTCCTTCCGTAGCAGCCGCCACAGTGCCCGAATACAACACGTCATCGCCTAGATTGGCGCCGTGGTTGATCCCGGATACCACCATATCCGGCTCCTCCGCCAACAGGCCGGTGATGGCGAGATGCACGCAATCCGTAGGCGTGCCGTCGATACGGATGTACCCATTGGACAAAGTCTCTGGCCTGAGAGGGCGATCCAGGGTCAGAGAATTGCTCGCCCCGCTGCGATCGCGGTCGGGCGCCACCACAGTTATCTCCCCCATGGATTCCAAGCCCTCCACCAAGGCGGCCAAGCCCGCAGAAAGATAGCCATCATCATTGCTGATCAGAAATTTCATCGCGTCTCTTTATATCAGAATTATCGTTTTTTGTTATCCAACAGGCTATCAAATTGTACCTGGTGCCAAAACAAGCGGCCATGCTGCATATTTCACCGGATTCTCCCCACAATAATCACGCTCGCCCTCCGAATCGGCAAGCAAAGCGGTTTTCCAGTACCTCCAGGAGGACCCACCCCTTGTTTTTTCCAACATCGTCGCAAGATCGAGAAAAGGGAAGGATTCTGGTAATAATAGTTTGAAAACATCCCACCCTACCGCCATAAAACAGCTCACAAGACCTTGAGGACGCCAGCATGATAACAATCAACCCTCTCCCCGCCCGCTGCGGACTGGAATGGTATCGCATTGGCTGGAACATCTTCAGGCACCAGCCCGGGATGCTGGTCTTGATGGCTTTGGCACTCTTTGTCCTCTATTTTCTAGTCAATCTGATCCCCTTCGGCGGCTTGATTATGGCTGTCATCATGCCCGCCCTGAGCGGCGGCTATTATCTTGCCATACAGAAAACTGAAGCTGGTGAAGCGCCCACCTTTTCCGATCTTTTCGCCGCCTTCAACGATTCCAGACGCAAGCCGATGCTCACTCTGGGAGCCATCTCGCTGCTGACCCAGATCGCCATGACGATCACTTCCATCCTCACACTCGGCGGTGCTTTCATGGGCGCGGGCGATGTCAATGCACTGGAACAAAGCATTCAAGCCGCCGGCGGCCTCTCCGTAGTGTTGGGTGCCGGCCTGGCCAATCTCATCATCACCCTGCTTCTGTGGATGGCTTTGTTTTACGCCATCCCGCTGGTGATGCTGGATTCTGTCCCACCGATCGAAGCGCTCAAGATCAGCTTGCGCGCCAACTTCAGAAATCTTGGTGCCTGGACGGTCTTAACGATCATCCTGATCCCTCTGCTCATCATCGCCGTAATACCAGCCGGCCTGGGCCTGCTGATTCTCTATCCGGTCATGTCGGCCGCCATGTATGCAGCTTACCGGCAAACATTTCGCATGGATGGACGAGCCACACCGAATGACGGCACATTGGTTCCGTGAAGAGGCACGCAGTCATGAAGGCTTGGATAGTTCTTGCCGGTTCGAGCAACCGATAGTTTTGCATCCTACTTGATGAATTTCATAGGAGACACCGCAAATGGATGAAAACATCAATGCAAAAGTCATAGTCATCACCGGCGCGAGCAGCGGTTTGGGGGAAGCCGCGGCGCGCGCCCTGGGCGCCCTCGGAGCGAAGCTGGCGCTGGGCGCGCGGCGCACGGCGCGCATCGAGGCACTGGCCGAAGACATTCGCGCCGCTGGCGGCGAAGCCCTGGCGCTGACTACCGACGTCACCGATCCGGCTCAGGTCAAGGCGCTGGTGGACAAGGCCGTAGAAACCTATGGCCGGATAGACGTCATGATCAACAACGCCGGGCTGATGCCGCATTCGCCGCTGGAACGCCTGCGTCTCGACGAGTGGGATCGCATGATCGACGTCAACATCAAGGGCGTTCTCTACGGCATCGCCGCTGCGCTGCCGCACATGAAGGCGCAAAAATCCGGCCATTTCATCAACGTATCATCGGTGGCCGGGCACAAGATCGTACCCAATGGCACAGTCTATTCCGCAACCAAGCACGCGGTGCGGGTGATTTCGGAAGGCTTGCGGCAGGAAGTCAAACCCTACGGGCTGCGCACCACGGTGATTTCTCCAGGCGCGGTGGCCACGGAACTGCCGGATTCGATCAGCGACCCGGAAGTATCCCGGGCGGCACATGAATTCTATGCCAAGCACGCCATTCCCGCCGATTCGTTCGCGCGTATGGTGATCTGCGCGATCAGCCAGCCTGAGGACGTGGACGTGAACGAAATCCTCTACCGACCCACCAGCCAGGAACGCTAGCCGGCGACTGCCTGGCGCATGGCCGAGGTGATGCGTGCTTTCGCCTCCGGCTCCAGGAAACTGGCCTCGACGGCGTTGAGGCTCAGGGTCAACCATGTTTCGGGATCGAAGCCGAACGCCTGCTGCACCGCCTCGAAATTTTCGTTCATGTAGCCACCGAAATAGGCCGGATCATCGGAATTGACAGTGGCCTTGATGCCGGCCTCCAGAATGCGCGGCAAGGTGTGGTGGCGCATGTCGGGGAAGACCTTCAGGCGCACATTGGACAAGGGACAGACGGTGAGCGGCACCCCCTCCTCGGCCAGACGCGCCACCAACTTTGCATCCTCCACGCAGCGCACGCCATGGTCTATGCGCGACACCTTGAGCCGGTCCAACGCTTCCCAGATGTATTCTGGCGGACCTTCCTCGCCGGCATGGGCCACGGCCAGCAGTCCGTGCTCGCGCGCCGCCGCGAACACGCGCTCGAACTTGCACGGCGGATGCCCCACTTCGCTGGAATCCAAGCCTACCGCGGCGATGCGATCGAGATAGGGCTCGGCCTGCGCGAGCGTCGCGAAGGCGTCTTTTTCGTCCAGGTGGCGCAAAAAGCACATGATCAGCCTGGAGCTCACCCCAAGACGCGTCTCTCCTTCGGCCAGGGCGCGCGTGATCCCGTCGATCACCGTGCCGAAAGCGATACCACGCGCCGTGTGGCTTTGCGGATCGAAGAAAATCTCCGTATGCACCACGTTCTGGGCGGCGACACGCTCCAGATAGGCCAAGGTGAGATCAAAAAAATCCTGTGCCGTCTGCAATACGGCGGTGCCCTGATAATACAGGTCAAGGAAAGACTGCAGATTGTTGAAGTCATAGGCGGCGCGCAGCGAATCCACGTCGGGATAAGCGAGCGCGACCTGGTTGCGTCTGGCAAAGGCGAACAATTGCTCGGGTTCGAGCGTGCCTTCGATGTGCAAATGCAGTTCGAGCTTGGGCAAGCGTTGAATCAACGCCTCAATTTCAGCTTTTTTATTCACGTGTCGAATCCTCAGCTCGCCTTGCCCTGAACGCCCTTGACGAACCATTGAAGGCCAAGCAGCGTCTTGTCATCCAATGCCTTGCCCGCAGGCACTTTGAGTGCGCCATCCTGACCGTACAGCGGACCCTTGAAGATTTCGAAGCTGCCCGCTTCGATTTGCGCCTTGCGGGTGTTCACCAGATCAACCACCTCCTGCGGTATAGCCGGATTAAGCGGCGCCAATTCGACCATGCCGGATTTCAAGCCGCCCCAGGTGGCTTCCGCTCTCCAATGTCCCTCGAGTACACGCCGCGCCGTCTCGACATAGTAGGGTCCCCAGTGATCGATCACACCGGTCAATTGCGCCCTTGGGCCGTACTTGATCTGGTTAGAATCCTGTGCGATTGCATAGATGCCATGGGCTTCTGCAACCTGCATCGGCGCCGGAGAATCGGTATGAGTCGCAATCACATCCACGCCGGAAGCCACGAGAGTCTGCGCGGCCTCGCGTTCTTTGGCAGGATCGTACCAAGTATTGACCCACACGGTGCTCACCGAAGCCTTGGGATTGACTTCATGCAGGCCGATGGTAAATGCATCGACCACCCGGTAAACCTCGGGAATCGGAAACGGCAAAATGAAGCCGATCTTATTGCTTTTGGTCATCGCGCCAGCCACCAGGCCGGTGAGATATTGCGGCTCGTAAAAGCGACCATTGTAATTGCCCATATTGGGTGCCAGTTTGAAGCCGGTAGCCTGTTCGAAAATGACCTGCGGATACATGCGCGCCACTTTGAGGGTGGGGTTCATGTAACTGAACGATGTAGTGAAAATGAGCTGGTGGCCGGTATCGACGAGTTGGCGCAGCACGCCTTCCACGCGCGCATCCGACACATTTTCTACATACGTGGACTCCACCAGGCCGGCGAGCTTCTTATCCATATAGCGGCGCCCCAGTTCGTGTTGGTACGACCAGCCGATATTGCCTACTGGGTCGATGTACACAAAGCCGACCTTGAGCGGTTTCTTCAATGGGATGGTGTAATACCCACCCGCTGCCAGAGACGGCAGTGGCGTGACACCCAAGGCGCCCAGGGCGCTCAATCCGGCGGCTTTTTTAAGAAAATCACGGCGCGTGTTCATGTATTTACTCCTTGGCTATTTGCAAATAAATCAGGTTTCGGCTCGAAAAGGCTTGCCCAGTGAGGCCGGCGTATTCAGGCGAATGCGTAAAGGGTCGCGCGAAATCAATACCAAGGCAAGCAGCACCGCCAGATAAGGCAAGGCCGAAAGCAGATAGGTGTTGATGGACAATCCCGCGGCTTGCGAAAACAACTGACCCACCCCCACCCCTGCAAACAACCATGCGCCTCCCAAAAGGCGCAAGGGCCTCCAGGTGGCGAACACTACCAGGCCAATGGCGATCCACCCCTGTCCGGCAACCATCCCTTCGGCCCACATCGGGGTGTAGGCCGTAGACAGGAAGGCACCAGCAAAACCGGCCATGGCGCCGCCGAACGCCGCCGCCGCATGGCGTGTGGGATTCACAGGCAAACCCAGACTGTGTGCAACGGCGGGGTCTTCGCCCACGCTGCGCAGCGTCAGGCCAGCACGGCTACGGTACAAAAACCAGTAAATGGCGAATACAAAGAATAAGGCAAGATACACAGGCAAACTGTGATCGAAAAAAATCGCCCCAAGCCAGGGTATCGACGCCAGCCCGGGGATGGCGAGTGGCGCGAGAGCGGTAATGGTATCCCCAGCATAGCTGTGTCCAAGGAAACCGCTAAGACCATGACCGAAAATAGTCAGTGCAAGGCCGGTAGCGACCTGATCGGCGACCCACTGCACCGTCAGCCATGCAAACAGAATACCGCACGCCGCCCCCGCGCCAATGCCCGCCAGCAAACCGAGATAAGCGCTGCCGGTATGATAGGCCGTGATGAAACCGCTTACGGCGCCCACCGCCATCATCCCCTCCACCCCCAGATTCAAAAGACCGGCCCGCTCGCACACCAGTTCCCCGGTGGCGGCCAGCAACAAAGGAGTGGCGGCAACCACGACTGCGGACAGCAATGAAATCCATGCGGCCGCGTTCATGCCTGCCTCCATCTCAAACGATAATGAACCAGTACATTGGCGGCCAGTAGAGCGAGCAACAAAATGCCCTGCAGCAGTTCGCCCAACGCGGCCGACAGGCCCAGCGTGATCTGGGCATTGGCCGAGCCGACATAGAAAAGACCCACCAGCAGCGCGGCCGGCATCACGCCCAGTGGATTGAGCTGGGCGAGATAGGCGACGATGATGCCGGCAAATCCAAGATCGGAAGAAATATCGGTCTGCAGCTGGCCGATCGGCCCGGCCACCTGAAGTATGCCGGCCAGCCCGGCGAGGCCGCCGCTCAGAAGCAGGCTTTGCCATACCATGCGTGCACGGCTGAATCCCGCATACACGGAAGCCGCCTCGCTGAGCGATACCCGCACCTGGTAGCCGAAAAGGCTGAAGCGCAGCAGCCCCCACACCAGTAGCGGGGCAAAAAAGGCCAACAGCACCCCCAGATCGACCTGCGTACCCGGCCAGAGCAGTGGCAGTGAGGCCGAAGCCGGAAAACTCACCGAACCGGGGAAACCGAAATTGGCCGGATTTCGCCATGGACCAAAAGTTAAATAATGCAATCCGGCCAAGGCCACGTAATCAAGCATCAGGGTGGAGAGAATCACATTGGCGTTGAAGCGGATGGCCAGCCATGCCGGAACAGCCGCATACACCATCCCGCCCACTGCCCCCAGCAGAAGAATGACTGGCAATACCCATCCACCCGTGATCTCAGGACGATAAATCACTAGGACGCTGCCCGCCACCGCACCAGCGATATATTGACCCTGGGCACCGATATTCCACACCCGGGCACGAAACGCCACCACCAATCCAGCGCCAATGAGCGCCAACGGGGCGCTTTTGACCAGCACTTGCGCCCAGCCTGATGGAGTCGCCAACGGCGCCAGAAAAAGTGCATAGAAACCCTCCATAGGCGCTTTTCCCGACAAGGCCAGCAACACGAGAGTGATCAAGGTCGCCGCCAAGGCCGCAATCACCGGAGCAATGACCCGCATGACCGTCGAGGACTGAGGGCGCCTCTCCAATACCGGACTCATGCGCGAACCCACCTTTCCTCATGCCGATATCGATCAGGCCACGTCATTCAGCGACTCCCATCCCTCACGACCCGCCCCCATCCAGCGGCCCAACTCCTTTCTGTCTATGCCGTCGATAGATCGTACTGGCGAAATCCGCCCGCCGCTCATCACGGCGATACGATCCGACAAGGCCAGCAATTCTTCCAGATCATCCGATATCACCATCAAGGCCGCCCCGCGGGCACGCAATTCCAGTAATTGAGACTGGATGCGTCGTGCAGAAGCCACATCCACTCCCCAGGTAGGTTGAGCCGCGATAAAAATCGTTGGTTGCTCATCCAACTCCCGGCCCATGATGAATTTTTGCAAATTGCCGCCGGAAAGCGAAGCCGCGGGGTGTTCGACACCCGTCTGCCGGACATGATGCCGCTCACACAGGCGCCAAGCCGACTCCCTGGCCTCGCGAGAACGCATCCATCCCTTTTTCAGAAAGCGTCCCCAGCGCGTCAACAACCCATTGTCTATAAGCGACAACTCAGGTACCACGCCCTTGCCGACGCGCTCTTCCGGCACATAGCGCAGTCCCAGGCGGCGGCGGGCTCGCACATCCAGATACCCGACTGGAAGACCATCGATAAGTATGCTCTTAGTGGGACTACGTCTTTCCCCTGTCAAAGCGGCCAGCAATTCAGCTTGGCCATTGCCGGAAACGCCTGCCAGACCCAGAATCTCGCCAGAACGCAATTCCAGATTGATATTGCGAAGCGGCATGCCATGCGGATCTGCCGCCGGCAAGTTCAAACCCTCTACTTGCAATCGCACTGGGCCGGCATCCTTTCGCTTCTCCGACAGGAGCAAGGGCGGCGGAGCCTCCCCCACCATCAGCCGGGCCAATTCATCCACAGCCTCCTTCGCCGAATCCAGACGGGCCACTACCTCCCCTTTACGAAGCACTGTAACCCGGTCACACAGGGCGCGCACCTCTTCCAGCTTATGGCTAACGAACAGGATACTCAGCCCATCCGCCGCGAGATTCCTGAGCACTGCGAATAACGCTTTGCTCTCTTGAGGGGTGAGTACCGAGGTAGGTTCGTCGAGGATAAGCAGCCGGAGCGGCTCTTCCTGTAACAGGCAACGAAGGATTTCGACTCGCTGACGTTCACCCACGCTCAAATGATGTACGGGCCGACGGGCCGGAACCTTCAGGCCGTATTCGTTCGCCGCGGCTTCGATCTGGTGGACAATGCGCTCCAAATCGAAGCGACCGCGCCGGTTGAGGGTGAGCGCCAGATTTTCCGCCACGCTGAGGCTTTCCAATAAAGCGAAATGCTGCTGAACCATACCCATGCCCAACGACTGCGCGTGCCTGGGGCTGCCGATTTGAATGATCCTGCCTTCCCACTTGATTTGTCCGGCATCGGGCTTGAGAAGCCCAAAGATCATTTTCAACAAGGTGCTTTTGCCAGCCCCATTTTCGCCCAGCAGCGCATGAATCTCGCCTCGCCTGATTTCGAATGATACTTCATCATTGGCTTTCACCCCTGGAAAATGCTTGCTCAAACCGAGCAATTCCAGCCTGGGTGGACCAACGGCCGCCTGTTTGTCCAATTTCGACTCCCTTCCCCGATCCATATTCCTGGGCATAGAGAACATTATGTCAAAGAATTTGAATTTCAAACGTTAAAAAACTATTCTGACAACAATACTTCCAATAAGCGTTTATATCTCAGGCAACGGGGTCTGAATGAATCCAGCCCACAAACATCTAGTCAAAGCCATCGACATAACGTCGCTGCCTGCCTTACCGCAAATCGTATTCAATTTGCTCGACGCCTGCGAAGCTCCAGACACCTCTCTATCAGATATTGCCGGGCTGATCCGGCAGGAATCTGTTCTAGCTACACGTGTTTTGAGCCTCTCTGCGAGTCCAGTCTTTGCAGGCCATCATCAGCAGCGATCATTGACCCTGGAACAAAGCACTCTCAGGCTGGGACTCAACACTATCCGCACATTCGCCCTCTCCGCCGCCATTCATCAATTCATTGAACAAGACTCCATCACCGGTCAGGAATCGCTTTTGGGTCGATTATGGCGTACATCCCTATTGACCGCTGAACTCGCCGAACGACTGGCCAGCTTGAGTGGCTATCCTCACAAACACGAAGCCTATCTGGCTGGGTTGATCAGCAATCTAGGCCAGGTCGCCCTGCTCAAACTCTCTCCAAAACACTACGCAACGCTGATCGAAAAAACGCATGAGTTGAACAAGCCTTTGCCTTCCAAGGAAATCGAGCTCTTTGGCATCGATCACGCGGAATTGGGAGCAGGTCTACTCCTACGTGTGGGGCGCACGGGCCCTTTGGTCGATGCTGTACATTTTCACCATGCCCACGAGGATGCGTTGATGAATGCGCATCACCTTGTACGCATCGTGGCCGTCGCCAATCATCTGGCCGATGCAAACCATGAAGCCGACGCAAAGCAATGGATCGATGCCGAACGACTGTTGGGGATATTACCCAGTCTTCTGGAAGAAGAATATGAATCTTGCATTCGCAGGGCCGAACAAACCGCCCTGGCCTTTGGCAGAGAAAACGGCACCGGAACGCCGAAATCATTCGAGTCCTCGCCCCTGGCCAAAAAATTAGGCGAAATGCATCTACTCTCCAGCGTTCGCTGGCAATTGAATGATACCGAAAACATAAACGAGTTGTGCGGCGCCGCGCGCTTTGCATGTGATCTGCTATTTGGTCTTAAATCCGTCGGGTTTGCATTGCTCCAATCCGATATATCAATCGCAAAAATTCTAACTCCAGGTGATCCTGATCCAATCTGGTCAGAATTCACCTTCAGGCTTCCCGATCATTTCAGCTTGGTGGGAAAAACATTGGCCAGTGGCGAGGTGCATAAATACTATCCTTGGAAGCAAAATCATAAAGAGGATACCTCACTCGCCGTAGTCGACAGGGAAATTCTGACCTTGTTTCAACATGAAGGTTTGCTGGCAACCCCTTTGATGGCCGCGGGTGAAATTCAGGGGGCAATGCTGATTGGCTTGGATCAAGAAGACTCGATCTGTCTGGAAGCCAAACACAGGCTGTTGATGCTATTCGTACGTGAAATCGGGGCCGCGCTCGCCGCCCATCGCCAACGCGCCCAGCAGCAGGATGCGGCATTGCACGCCCAGAGCGAAGAATTCCTCATGCGGGCTCAACGTATTGCGCATGAAGCAAAAAACCCCTTGAGTATCATTCAAAACTATCTAAGCATTCTAGAGAAACATGCGTCTTCGGGAAGCCAGGAATTGAACCGGGACATAAACATCATGCGCGAGGAGATTTCCCGCGTGGGAGCGATACTTCGGACGCTATCAGATGCCGCAGACGAATCGCAGCCGAGTGCTCTCGATTTAAATGGATTGATAAAAGACGTGGTCAGGCTCATTCAGCCCACATTGTTGAAACCCAGAGGCATTCAGATAGAACTTGACCTTGATCCCGCCCTCCCTGAACTGGATCTGCCGCGCAACAGCATTAAACAAATCCTGGTCAACTTGCTCAAAAATGCAGCCGAAGCGCTCAATCCAGGACAAGCCATCACCGTTGGCAGCACTGATGGGATCTATAGTGATAAACAAGCTTATGTGGGTATAGAAATCCGCGACACTGGCCCGGGGATCCCCCCGCAAATCCTCGCCCAATTATTCAAACCGGTCGCCAGCACCAAGGGCAAGGGGCATTCCGGCCTTGGCCTGGCAATCACCAAACAACTTGTGGATACTCTTGGTGGACGAATAACCTGCCAGAGTTCTTCTTCTGGAACCCGCTTTCAGTTACTCTTTCCAAGGCAGCTTGCTGAAGCTTGAAAAAGCTGAATATTGATGGCAATTCACGAAAATACCAATGCATCTTGTCTCCAGGAGAGCGGCAATGCAGGCAGACGGTAAACCATATGGCAGATGAAAAAGCCCGAATTCTCGCCGTAGACGATGACCCGCGTCTACTCGAAAGCCTGCGCGAACTCCTGTCGCTTGAAGGGTATGAGGTCAGCATAGTAGACGACAGTCGGAAAGCCATACAACAATTACAAACAGGCCGATTCGATATCCTCCTGCTCGATATGAAGATGCCTCATGTCGATGGTCGACAGATCATGCAATTCGTGGCCGACAAGCAAATACCCACAGACGTGATCGTTATCAGCGGGGAAAGCTCATTCAATAGTGCCGTGGATGCCATGCGCCTTGGGGCGCATGATTTTCTGACCAAGCCGTATGTGCCCAATCAATTGCTCAAACGACTAGAAAATACGTTGGCGCATCGAAGACTGCGCAAGCACAACCTAGAGATCAAGAACCGGCTCGAACATTCAGAAAAACTCTATCGTTTCCTCGTCAATACCTCACCGGATTTCATCTATATTCTGGATCAAAAAGGCAATTTCGTCTTCGTGAATAAACGTGTACAGGACTTGCTTGGCCATGCGCCCAAGGAACTGCTAGGCAAGCACTACACCACCATTGTCTGCGACCAAGACCGCGAGGACGCAAAATATGCCTTCAACGAACGCCGAACAGGTGAGCGCGCAACTCGAAACTTTGAGTTGCGCTTATGCACAAAGGGACTAGAAAATATTAAAAAAAGTTTTTCCCACCGCATATTAAATATTGAACTTTACGCCACAGGCTTATACACCGGGAAAGAAAATGATCGACACCGACTCGGTACTTATGGCGTGGCTCGTGATGTTTCCGAGAAAAAACGTGCAGAGGCAGTTATTCATTACCAGGCATATCATGACTTATTGACGGGCCTACCCAACCGCGCCTTGTTCAAGGATCGACTCAAAATGTCTCTGGCTCAAGCCAATCGCAATGAATACAAGACCGCGATCATGTTCATTGATCTGGATAGATTCAAGATCGTAAATGACACCCTCGGCCACAAAGTAGGTGATCAATTGCTGCGCGCCGCGGCCCGCAGTATGCAGCGGTGTTTGCGCGCCGAAGATACGCTTGCCCGGCTTGGTGGAGATGAATTCGTGGTCTTGCTAAGCAAAATCAAACACCCTCAAGATGCCGCCCAAGTGGCTCGCAAGATCCTAGATGCCCTCGAACAACCATTCATTCTAGATGAACGCGAACTCCTCATTTCTGCCAGCATTGGCATCTCGGTCTATCCAGACGATGCTGACGAAGAAGAAGAACTAATCAAGAACGCCGACGTCGCCATGTATAGCGTCAAGCATGATGGCAAAGGAAATTTCGCCTTCTATGTCAAGTCCATGGATGCCAATTTCTCAGAACATCTCGAATTTGAAATGCGTTTGCGCCGCGCACTTACAGAAGATGAATTTTGCATCTACTACCAACCTCAATTCGACTTGTATAATCAAAGGATTATCGGCATGGAAGCCCTATTGAGATGGCGGCATCCAGAACTTGGACTCGTGCTTCCGGGTGCCTTTATTCCCTTGGCCGAAGAAATTGGTCTGATTACCCAAATCACGCGCTGGTTGATTCGTGCCGCTGCCAAACAAATCCATCAATGGCTCGAAGCCGGCATCGCTCCCCCGCATCTGGCTATCAATTTCTCTGCGCTGGACCTCAAACACTCCGACATCGTCGAACAAATCCTGCATCCTTTGCGAGAACAAAAGGTTCCCCCCGAGCGGTTTGCCGTAGAGATCACCGAAAATGTGATCGTCAAAGACATCGACAGTGTCGCTCAGCGCTTGAGCTCGCTCGCCCATCATGGCATCGATATTGCCATCGACGATTTCGGCACCGGTTATTCTTCCTTGGGCTACTTGCACCAATTGCCCATCAAGACACTGAAGATCGATCGCTCCTTCGTGTTCGACATCCACCCCGAACGCAAAGAACGGACCGTGATTGACGCGATCATCGCCATGGGACAAAGCCTTGACCTCAAACTGGTAGCCGAAGGTGTGGAAACCCAAGCGCAACGAGACTGGCTACTGCAACGCAACTGCCGCGTCATGCAAGGAAACCTGTTCAGCGCTCCGCTGCCGGCCGAAGAGGCGGGGAAATTGCTTGCATTGACCCGGAATGACAGCCCTGAACAAACGCCGATACTATCCAAATAGGGGCCTTGTCATGGAAAAAACGAAGCAATGATCGGCTTGCCTCCAAGCATGTCGGAAACAGCGACTAGACTGCAAGGTCAAGATGAACCAGAAGTGGATGCCGGCCGAGAGCGCAGCAATCATCAATCCTTTACCATAACAATCTCGAAGCTTTCCTAAGCGGCAAATAGGGCTTTGGTTATGAGGAAAAAAGCTACAATCATTGCCGTTACCAGTGGCAAAGGCGGGGTTGGAAAAACCAATATCAGTGTCAATCTTGCCGTCGCCCTCTCCAACCTGCCGCGGCGGGTGTGTCTGTTCGATGCCGACACCAATCAGGCCAATGCCAACATACTGCTTGGCCTGCATCCCGAGTTGACGCTTGAGCATGTGTTCAATGGCCAACACCAAGTAGAAAATATTCTGCTCAAGGCACCCGGCGGCTTTTCCGTCATACCGGCGGCATCTGGAATTGTCGACGGGGAGACTCTGGATGAAGTTCGTCGAAAGCGGCTGAGCGATGCCCTCGCCACGCTTGAATATACTCACGACTATTTACTAATCGACACCGCCGCAGGTGTTGGACGGGACGTGCTCTTTTTCCTCAAAGCCGCGGCGATGATCGTTGTCGTCATCACCCCGGAACCGACCTCGCTTACCAACAGTTTTGCCTTGTTGCGCGTTATGTTGAGATCTGAAATCAAGGTACCCGTGCGCGTGGTGGTTAACCAAGCGGCTAATATTCAGGAATTTCGCGCCCTATTTCGTCGATTTCAAGCGGCTGTAGAGAAATACTTGCACCTGAAGGTCGAGGCGCTTGGCTATGTATTAAATGATGCCACGGTAGCTTCAGCCGTCCGCCTGCAACGGCCGGTGATCTACCTTCGCCACGACGCACCGGCCAGTTTATGTTTCTACGAAATAGCTAAGCAACTCGATCGCTTAGTCCAGAGTCAAACCGGGATTCATGACGCCGGCGGACTTTCTAAAGCCGTAAATGGCGCCATTTCTACGAAAAACACACCACATGCGCTGCAACCATCCAATGCCCAAATCGACCTCACGAAGCTGGATGCGGCACAAGTGGCTAGCTTATTGACCCACGCGGCGAAAGCGCTGGAAACCACCGCAAAAAGCGAGCAAAAGAATATCGCCTCGGCCCTGGAAGAATTGATCGATGTCTTTATCACGCGATTTGAAGACCTGCCTTTCCAGCTGAACAGAACTCTATACCAGTACCTCGAACTCAATGACTACCCAAAAGAAACGCTGCGCAACTTGGTGCAGACCTTGGAAACGCTCTATGTACGCCGTGAACAACGCCCATTGCATGATATTGAATCCAACATCGCACTCATCATGTCCGAGTCACACGGCGACAAGCAACGCATGTCGCTTCTGGTACAGCAGGTGATCAACGCATTCTCACGACAATTCGATCACAGCCCGCTCCTTTCTATGGCTCAAATCAAGGCTGCCATCATCCAAGCACAAGGGGATAAGGGCGCGTTGGAGGAATTAAAGACAGTAATAGAAACCCTTATGGCCTCTACTCCAGAATCGAGTCAAAGGGAAGGCCACGAAAAAGCGAGCACCATGGGGCCTGTCGAGGCACCAGGCACAACATCAGAGCATCATGCAACAAGAACGCTTTGATCGATGAATGAAGCGGCGCCTTGCCATGCCAACGATTCGCTCCCATTAGAAAAATAGCCAGAATATCCTTTTGCCTAGCAAACCTAAATGACTCTGGAATATCCTTGGGTGACCGCCGGCAGATAGTGGTCGAACACCATGCAAATATTACGAATCAGCAGGCGACCGGCCGACGTAATTTCGATGCCCTGCGGGCTCCGAAGCAATAGACCATCGTTCTCCATGCTTGCCAACGCCCCGAGTTCGGGCGCGAAATATTCGGAGAATACGATTCCATAATCGGCTTCGATCGGGGCGAATTCGAGCCGAAAATTGCATATCAGACGCGTGATAATGGTACGGCGCAAGCGATCATCGTCTGTCAGACGCACTCCTCGGTAAACGGGCAGACGGCCTGCATCGATGCGATCAAAGTATTCTTGCTCAGTGCGCATGTTTTGGCTATAGGTATCGGCCAGCATGCCAATCGAAGTCACACCCATGGCCAGCAAATCACATTCGGCATGGGTGGAGTAACCCTGAAAATTGCGATAAAGGGTGCCCTCGCGCTGAGCGACGGCAAGCTCGTCATCGGGACGGGCGAAATGATCCATGCCGATATACACATAACCTGCGGCGGTCAGCCGCTCAATGGTGTCTTCGAGAATGGCAAGCTTTTCCTCCGGGCTGGGCAGGTCGGCCACAGCGATGCGTCGTTGTGGCTTGAATCTCTCTGGCAAATGCGCATAGTTGAAGACCGAAAGGCGATCCGGTGCGGCCGCAAGGATTTTGTCCACCGTCGCGGCAAAACTGCCCACGTTCTGGTGCGGTAGTCCATAGATGAGATCCACGCTGACCGAACGAAACCCCGTAGCGCGCGCGGCTTCGATCACAGCCAGGGTTTCGGCTTCTCCCTGTATGCGATTGACCGCCTTTTGCACACGCGGATCGAAATCCTGCACCCCGAGACTAAGGCGGTTGAAGCCTAGCGACCCCAAAAAAGCGATGGTGTCTTGTCCCACCTCGCGAGGGTCGATCTCAATCGAATATTCGCCTGCATCGATGCGCTGGAAATGCCGGTCGGTGACCTCCATCAACTTACCCATCTCGGCGTGGGCCAAAAACGTGGGTGTGCCGCCGCCCCAGTGCAATTGTTCGACTTTGCGCCCCCTCCCCAGCAATTCGGCCTGCATGGCGATTTCACGATGCAGGCGCTGCAAATAGGGGACAGTGCGTGATCGATCCTTGGTCACTATCTTGTTGCAGGCGCAGTAATAACACACCGTGTTGCAAAATGGCAGGTGAAAATACAAAGACAGGGGCCGGCCACTTGCATTGCTGCGTTCGGCAGCGGCGCGGTAATCCTGCGCACCGAAACCCTCATGGAATTGAACCGCCGTCGGATATGAAGTGTAACGCGGCCCGGCGCGGTCGTAGCGGCGGATCAGATCGGAATCGAAACGCACGGATTGAGCTTTGGTATTCATTGGGATAACTCCTGTACGACGAGTCCGATTGTTTCATGCAGACTCATCTTTCAAGCTTTTGCTGACGATCTCATACAGATCGGGTGAAAGTTTTTGCGCCATCAAGACATCCAATTCGGTTTTCATATGTGCCTGGCGAACCTCGTCGAAACGACGCCAGCGGGTAAAAGCAGTCGCGAGCCGCGCGGCAATTTGCGGATTGATGGCATCCAGGGTACTCAGCTGTTCGCCCAAAAAACGATAGCCTGCGCCGTCAACGGCATGAAAAGCCGCCGCATTGCCTTGTACAAAGGCACCAATAAGAGCGCGTACGCGGTTTGGATTGCGCAAGGAAAACTCGGGCAACCGCATCAGCGAGCGCACCCGTTCCAGCGCATCCTCGCCCGGTGCCATCGCCTGCAGCGCAAACCACTTATCAAGCACCAGCGGATCATGCCTCCATTGTAGATAGAACCTATTGAGTGCCTGCGTTTTTTCCTCGCCGGAGGCGTGCATCAGCGCCGCCAAAGCGCCTAGGCTGTCTGTCATGTTGTCGGCCTTCTCGAACTGCTCCAAGGCCAAACGACAAATTTCACCCTTGTCCAGAGTAATCAGATAAGAGAGCGCCAGGTTGCGAAGGCACCGGCGTCCAGCATCACGGGGTTCGAAACGATACGCGCCGGGCACTTCGTTGGCGTGATAGGCGTTAAGCCATTGCCTCTCCAGACGGGCAGCGAGCGAACGCCTGATATATTCCCGAGCCTCATGGATCGCCACGGGATCGATTACTTCCATTTGTTCGGCCAGCCAGTTTTCTTCGGGCAGAGTCAATATTTCCGCCTTCACGGCCGACTCCAGAGACTCGGCTTCAAGCACGGCGGCAATCGCTTGACTATAGATTTCAGGAAGCACGCGCGCCGCACCCGCACGTTGGTCATCGATCAGCCGCAGCAAAACGCGCGCGCCCAATTGCTGGCCGGCGTCCCAGCGATTGAAAGGATCGCTATCGTGCGCCGCAAGGAAGGCGAGGTCGGCATCGCTGTAGGAAAACTGGACGATGACCGGGGCGGAAAAGCCTCTATTCAGGGATGGCAGAGGCTTGCCAGGCAGATTTTCGAAGGTGAAACGTTGCTCGGACTCAGTGAGGCGCAGCACGCGCGTGAAATCGGCCGCCTCGCTATCAGCCGCCCCGGGCAAAGGCAAATCATGACCTTCAGCATCAATCAAACCTACGGCAAAAGGAATCAAGAAAGGGGGCTTTTCTGGCTGATCCGGCGTCGGAGGACAACTTTGCCGCAGGATCAAAGTGTAGCGCCCGGATGCTTGATCCCATTGGTCCTCGACCTGAACACGGGGAGTGCCGGCTTGCTCGTACCAACGCTGAAACTGGCTCAAATCCTCGCCAGTGGCATCGGCCATGGCAGCAAGAAAATCCTCAGTGCTGACCGCCTGACCGTCGTGGCGCTGAAAATACAGATCCATGCCGCGGCGGAACCCCTCGCGCCCGAGCAGGGTTTCATACATGCGCACCACTTCGGCGCCCTTTTCATACACCGTGTGAGTATAAAAATTGTTGATCTCGATGTATGAAGAAGGACGAACAGGATGCGCCATAGGCCCCGCATCTTCCGGAAACTGCAAACTGCGCAAAAGACGCACGTCGTCTATGCGCTTGACTACTCCCAACGTTTCTTCAGCGGTGAAACTCTGATCGCGGAATACAGTCAGGCCTTCTTTCAAGGAAAGCTGAAACCAATCACGGCAAGTGACGCGGTTGCCTGTCCAGTTATGGAAATACTCATGCGCGACGACGCTCTCGATGCGTTCGTAATCGCCATCAGTAGCGGTCTGTGGACGGGCCAGCAGAAGTTTGGAATTAAAGATGTTCAACCCCTTGTTCTCCATTGCGCCCATGTTGAAATCGTCCACAGCGACGATCATGTAGGTATCGAGATCATATTCCAGGCCAAAGCGGTGCTCGTCCCAGCGCATAGCCTTCTTGAGCGATGCCATCGCATGCTCGCATTTGTCGGCATTGTGCGCTTCAACATAGATTTGTAGTGTCACCTCACGCCCCGACATCGTGGTATAGCTGTCTTCCAGGCAGGTCAACTTCCCCGCCACCAGGGCAAACAAGTAACTTGGCTTGGGGAAAGGGTCATGCCAGGTGACGCAGTGAAGACCACCTTCCAGCGTGCGCCGCTCAATCACATTGCCATTGGAGAGGAGCACGGGATAACGCTCGGCATCGGCGATCAAGGTGGTAGTGAACACACTCATGACATCCGGGCGATCAAGATAGTAAGTAATGCGGCGGAAACCCTCGGCCTCACACTGGGTGCAAAAATTACCTGCCGATTGGTAAAGCCCTTCAAGGCGAGTGTTTTCCTGTGGCTTGATGCGCGTGACGATTTCTAGCGTAAAAACATCCGGCACCCGCGCTATGCTCAGTGCCTGCTCGTCGCGGCGCCATTCGGGCGGCGGAAGCTCACGCCCATCCAGCCTTACCGCCACAAGCTCAAGATCCTCTCCGTTCAGTACCAGCGTAGCATCCGGCGACCCAGCGGCTAGATTGCGCTTTACCTGCAGGCGGCTTTCAACCAAGGTCGCCTCATCATCGAGGTGAAAGCGTAACTCGGTGCGTTCGATCATGAAATCTGGCGGACGATAATCCTTTAAATAAATGGCGCGAGGCGATGCTTCTTTCATAGGGACTGCCCTGCTGATCGGATACAATATTGAGTGATGATACACGACCCGCATTCATCCACCGAACCCGCTGCTTGCAAGGTGGAAACGAGGCGGCCTAAGGTTCGAGCCGTGCCTTGATGAACGCTGATGAGAGATGGATTGCAGTATGCGAATTCATCAGCGGTTTGAGAACTTCAGCGCAGTCTATCCAACAGCACTCCATTTTCCGAGGTCAGTCTATGGAACTTGTCGACATCTGTTTCAATTTCGCGCATGAGTCCTTTAGGGCGGATGAGAGTGACGTCCTTCGCCGCGCTATCGAAGCCGGCGTCACCCGTCTTATGTGTACCGGCTCGGACATTGAAGACAGCGAGTGTTCAATCGCCCTGGCCGAACGCTATCCCCAATACTTGTATGCCACTGCGGGCGTGCATCCACATCGAGCCGTCACCTGGAGCGACTCGTCTGGTGCTCAACTGCGATGGCTGGCGCGCGAGCATGCCAAGGTCAAGGCCATCGGCGAGACCGGCCTGGATTTCAACCGCAATTACTCGCCCCAGGCAGCACAGGAGCGCGCCTTCGAGGAACAACTGGAACTCGCAGCAGAACTGCAATTGCCCGTTTTCTTGCATGAACGCGAGGCGCACGATAACTTCATCGCCATCCTGCGCCATTACCGAGATCGCCTGAGCCGGGCTGTCCTGCACTGCTTTACCGGCACCGAGGCCGAGTTGCGCGCCTGCCTCGATCTTGATCTGCATATCGGCATCACCGGCTGGATTTGTGACGAACGACGCGGCAGACATTTACAGGACATCATTCACCTGATTCCGCCTGATCGCCTGATGATTGAAACCGATGCCCCCTACCTGCTGCCTCGCGACCTTTTACCCAAGCCACGTTCGCGCCGCAATGAACCCATGTATTTGCCCCATATTATGAAAAGGATAGCCAAAGCACTCAACCGCCCGATCGAGATCGTGGCCGAGGAAACCACGCAAACGGCATTACAATTCTATGGGCTATGAGCCCGACCGACTGCAATCATTCACGAAGATGCCGGTGATCCCACACGCCGCCCGCTGACGCGCTATCATTGAAACCTCAAAAACCTTTCATATTTGCCCGCACAGGTTGCACTCCATGTCCAAAGAACACCGCATGCCCAGTTCGCGTTTGGCACGCCTTGCCAAAATGGGGCGCCTGGCCGGAGGGCTCGCTACCGGAATGGTCAGCGAAGGCACGCGCCGGCTCGCCCAAGGTGAGAAACCACGCCTCGACCAACTTCTCCTTACACCTGACAATGTGCGCCGTTTAGGCGATCGCCTCTCCGAAATGCGCGGGGCGGCGATGAAACTCGGTCAGCTTTTATCCATGGACGAAGGCACTGTATTACCTCCAGAGCTGAGCGCGGCGCTGGCGCGCCTGCGCGACAAAGCGCACTACATGCCGCTTGGGCAGGTCGCCAAGGTGCTGGAAGCCGCGTGGGGCAAGGAATGGGAGCAAGACTTCGATCGTTTCATCTTCACCCCGCTGGCAGCCGCCTCCATCGGCCAGGTCCATGACGCTACGCTCAAGGACGGCCGCCGAATTGCGGTCAAGGTTCAATATCCTGGCGTACGCCGCAGTATTGACAGCGACGTAGACAACATGGCGACTCTGCTGCGTCTGACGCGGGCGTTGCCGGAGAACTTCGATCTCAAGCCGCTATTGGAAGAAGCCAAACGTCAGCTTCACGAGGAAGCAGATTATCAGCTTGAAGCCGAACACATACTTCTCTATGCCGAGCGGCTGGGCGACGACCCCCGCTTCGAGCTTCCGCTGCCGCTTCTGGATCGCACCACCTCAGAGGTGCTATGTATGCGCTTTCTAGAAGGCGATCCCATAGAAGACATCGAGAAGCGAGACGAAATGGAGCGCAACCGCATGGCGGCCGCTTTGTTCGAACTGTCCTTGCGTGAGGTATTCGTCTGGGGGGTGGTGCAATCCGACCCCAACTTCGCCAACTACCGTTTCAACCCAAGTCGAGGCACATTGCAATTGCTCGATTTTGGCGCCACTCGCTTATATGCGCCCGATCGTCGCGCCGCGCTGCGCGCCCTGCTGCTCGCCGCCATCGAAGGAACCGATGTCGATCTTGCTCAGTCGGCCATAGATGTCGGCTATCTCACTGAAGACGATGCGATCCATTACCGAAATGCCTTTGTGAATTTGCTCCGCCTAGCCGCCGAGCCGGCACGCACACATAAAACCTTTGCCTTTTTCGGCTCCGATCTTCCGGAACGCATACGTGACGCCCTGATACAACTGCGCGTACACGACAAATTCCACCGCATGCCGCCCGCGGACGTCCTTTACCTGCACCGCAAGATCAGTGGGCTTTACCTGCTATTGGCGCGGCTGAAGGCCACGCTGCCGGTGCGGCAACTCATTCTCGACACCCTGAAACAGGAATCTCATGAACACTGAAACTCTTGCCGATTATTACCGTGAAATCATCCGCAGCACCGGGGAAACCGTTGATAGAGAAGGGCTTGCCGACACGCCGCTACGCGCCGCCAAAGCCTTCGAATATCTCACCCGCGGCTACCATCAGACGCTTGAAGAGGTAGTCAACGGCGCCTTGTTTCAATCGGACACGGACGAAATGGTGCTGGTACGCAACGTCGAGCTCTACTCACTCTGCGAGCATCATATTCTGCCCTTCATCGGCCATGCCCACGTCGCGTATATTCCCAATGGCAAGGTCATCGGCCTTTCCAAGATCGCGCGCATCGTGGACATGTATGCCCGCCGGCTGCAGATCCAGGAGGCGCTCACTCGGCAGATTGCCGAAGCCGTTATGGCGGTCACCGATGCGAGGGGCGTGGGTGTGGTGATCGAGGCGCGGCATTTATGCATGATGATGCGTGGGGTGGAAAAGCAAAACTCCAACATGACCACCTCCGTCATGCTCGGCGCGTTTCGAGACAACACCGACACGCGAGCCGAATTTCTCCGGCTGGTGCATGCCTGATCATCCAAAACTCGTAGATTGGAACGCCGAATATCAGATCGGCCAGCGCCTGCTGGGCGTGCCGCCGCACCCAACTCTGTGAAGAACGCGGCGGCGCCGATATCAGTGTGGAATGATTTTCAGTGAATCGGGTTCTCGTCATTCATGGGCGATGGGTTTGTCCGTGAACAAATAGTCCCTGAGTTCCTTGTCAAAAAGAGGATCCTTGCGCCTGATCCATTCCATCACCATGGCAGCATGTTCTTTCTCCTCATCCCGATTATGGGCGAGAATCGCACGCAATTCAGGGTCGCGGCAAGCATCGACCCGCTGATTGTACCAGTCCACCGCCTCCAACTCCTCCATGAGCGAGGTGATCGCACGGTGCATATCGCGGGTTTCCTCTGTCAGTTCATCAATGGGTTCGTGATAGCCTTCGTTGGACATAATGGCCTCCGTGAGAGGATTGACATGAGATCATGATGATAGCGTAATTTACCGGCATTCCGTCGGAGTGCTGGAGATGGGGACTGGAAAACATGGGAAGCAATGAACACCCCGATCTGTTTGATACTGTGAATACTCCGCCGATTGAGCTCACTGCGGGTGCCCGGGTACTGCCAGGATTCGCCACCCAGGCCGTCGGCAATCTGCTGTTGCTGGAGATCGAAGAAATTTTCAGGCAGTCACCCACAAGACAGATGGTGACTCCGGGAGGCAGGAAAATGTCTGTGGGCATGTCCAACTGTGGCCATTTCGGATGGGTATCGGATAGCTCGGGTTATCGCTATAGCCCTATTGACCCCATAAGCGGGTTGCCCTGGCCGGCGATGCCCAAACACTGGCTGGAACTTGCGCAAGAAGCCGCTGCTGTGGGAGGCTATGATGATTTCATTCCCGATGCCTGCCTCATCAATCGTTATGCGGTAGGCGCCCGCATGGGACTTCATCAGGATCGGGACGAGCGTAATCTGAACGCGCCCATCGTATCAATATCCCTGGGTTTAGAAGCAACTTTTCTGTTTGGAGGCTTGAAGCGATCAGATCGCTATCGACGTATCCGCTTGCGGCATGGCGATGTGGTTGTATGGGGCGGCCCTTCCCGTCTGGCCTTTCATGGAGTCGCGCCATTACCGGCCGGCAGTCATCCGCTTACCGGCCCCTATCGCTACAACCTTACGTTTCGCGAGGCCGGAGTCAGACAACCAGAGGATGGCGAATGACGATGTTCTGGTGGCGTTCCGGCCCCGTGGAGATGAGGTCGATCGGCGTACGCACCAGTTCTTCGATGCGACTCAAATAAGCCTTCGCCTCGGCAGGCAAGGCATCATATTCTGTAATCCCCACCGTCGAACTTCTCCAACCCGGCATTTCTTCATAAATCGGCTCACATTGAGCCAGCGCCTCTGCAGCGCCGGGTGGAAGGTCATAGCGCTTGCCGTCCACCGTGTAACCGACGCAGATTCGTAAAATTTCCAGGCCATCGAGCACATCGAGCTTGGTTACGCACAAACCAGTGATGCTGTTGATCTGAATCGCCCGCCTCAAGGCCACAGCATCGAACCAACCACAGCGGCGCGCCCGGCCAGTGGTGGAGCCGAATTCATGTCCGCGGCGGGCCAAGTGTTCTCCCATTTCGTCCACCAACTCGGTGGGGAACGGCCCGGCACCCACGCGGGTCGTATAGGCCTTGGTAATCCCCAACACGTAATCGAGGTCTAGCGGCCCTACTCCGCTGCCGGTACAAGCACCACCGGCTGTCGTATTCGATGACGTCACAAAAGGATAGGTACCATGATCAATATCCAACAAGGCGCCTTGGGCGCCTTCGAACAAAACATTTTGGCTTTTGGCCCGCAGTTCGGCCAAACGGGTGGGTACATCCGCTACGAGCGGAGCAATGATTTCCGCCTGAGCCATCGATTCATCCAAAATACGCTGAAAGTCGAGAGGCTCGGATCGAAAATAATTTTTCAAAACAAAATTGTGATAGTCCAACACCTCACCCAGCTTGGCGGCAAATCGCTCGCGATGAAACAAATCACAAACGCGCAATCCTCTGCGTGCCACTTTGTCTTCATAGGCTGGCCCTATTCCACGCCCAGTCGTGCCTATGGCCGATTTTCCTCGGGCCTGCTCGCGGGCAAGATCCAGAGAAACATGACAAGGAAGAATCAATTGGGCAGCATCGGAAATCCGCAAGCGTTCAGTAACGGGAACACCCTGGGTTTCCAGCATTTTCATTTCTTCCAACAAGGCTTCAGGTGACAACACCACGCCGTTACCTATCAAACACTCCACATCCTCCCGCAATATGCCAGAGGGGATGAGGTGTAGCACCGTTTTTTCATCTCCGATCACCAAGGTATGTCCAGCGTTGTGCCCTCCTTGAAAACGCACTACCGCAGCCACCTGCTCAGTGAGCAAATCGACGATCTTGCCTTTACCCTCATCGCCCCACTGGCTTCCCAAAACAACTACAAATCGGCTCATGATTCCAATTTCTCCACAATCCAGCGACCTTGGATGCAGCTCAATATCTCCCCACAACCCAGTCGGCGAGGGTCTGCGCTCTGCCCATGCAATTCTCGAATAACGATACGTCCTTGGGATCGTAAGCGGGAGATGATTTCCTCCAATGCAGGGTCATTTCTTGCTGGGGCAAAGATTGCAGGCGGCTGCACTTCGGCCGTCTTTCCGGAAAGGCGCACCAAAGATTCCAAATCTGTGCTAAAACCCGTCGCCGGGCTGGCGCGTCCAAAAGCAGCGCCTATGCCATCATAGCGCCCACCTCTGGCAATTTCTGCCCCTCGGCCGGGAACGTACGCGGCATAAACAATACCGGTGTGGTATTCGTATCCGCGTAATTCAGCCAGATCGAAGCGTACCTCGACTGCCGGGCAACAGCTTCGAATCGACTCGCCCACCGTTGCCAGATAATCTATCGCTTGCAAAACCGCTTCTCCAGCATTCGCAAACATGGCACGCGCCTGCTCCAAAATGTCCACGTCACCATTAAGTTCAGGCAATGCCAGGAACCATCGGCTCTGTTCTTCAGGCAATCCCAACTTATCTATGAACTGCTCGATTTCCGGGATCGCCTTTCTCTGCAGCATGTCGAACAAAGCGTTTTCACCTTCAGTAATTAGCCCGCTTATAGCGCTCAATTGCTGGAAAATCGCCTGATGCCCAAGATCCAGATGAACATTTTTGATGTCACAACTTTCAAGAGTCGCGAGCATCAAACGAATGACCTCGATGTCACTATCGACGCCGCTGTGCCCATAAAGTTCAGCACCGACTTGCAGAGGACTTCGAGTACCGCCGGGGCCTTGCGGGCGAGTACGTAAAACACGTGCGAGATAACACAAACGCGTGGGTGCTTCGCGCTTTAGTCGATGCGCATCGATACGCGCGACTTGCGGCGTGATGTCCGCTCTGACCCCCATCAAGCGTCCATTCAGTTGATCCGTGATCTTGAATGTCTGTAAATCGAGCTCGTTGCCCACTCCTATCAGCAGCGAGTCTAGGTATTCAATCAGAGGAGGGATAACGAGCTCATAGCCCCAACTGCGGTACAAATCGAGTAATGTCCGACGAAGTGTTTCAATGCGAGCCGCCTCAGGCGGCAAACTTTCTTCTATCCCTTCTGGCAACAGCCACCGTGTGCTTTCTTTCACCCGATCACCCACTTGATTAAGCAATCCATAATGTTTTCCAATCGATCGAAATCAGCGCGCAAAGTGTACAAGCTTGTAGTTATCCGGCTCTAACTCGAATGGTTCAATGAGGTACCTTGAAGAATTGCAATCACGCCAGATGCCCCATACCTATAGGATTCACACTACAATCGTGCCCCGATGAAGTAATACACCAATCAGCGAGGCGCGATATATCTGGCTGATTTTTGAGGTCATTTAAGAAGAATGACGGATTCCTGGCGGGAACAAATTCAAGCTCTCAATGGCCTTTACGTCCCGCTAAGAGATCGAATTAAAAGGCTGAAAAAAATCAACCGGCGATTTTTGATTTTTCTATGCGCTCGCGCAATTCTTTCCCGGGCTTGAAATGCGGAATGGATTTGCCTGGGAGGGAAACGGATTCGCCAGTTTTTGGGTTTCTCCCCATTCTTGGCGCTCGATAATGAAGGGAAAAACTGCCAAAACCACGAATTTCGATTCGTTCACCTGATGCCAACGCCTTACTCATTTGTTCGAGCAACACACGCACGGCCAGATCGACATCTCTAGCGGGTAGCTGGTGCTCAGATCGCTGCGCCAAAGCATCTATTAACTCGGACTTTGTCATGATCCATCCTGATTTTTGATCATCCTGGCCTCTCACTAGCGGCCAGGATGAATCACCCCTGATTTAGTTAGAAATCACTGAATAAACAGCGGCAACAGCGTATCGTAAAAGGCGGGTACTCGAACAGCTGCTTATCTGCTCAATGTCTACCCAGCTCTACATGCTTTACGCTACATTCACCTCGCTCGTTTAAGCAGCGCTCCATTCATTTCAGGACTTGTTTTCGCCCATTTTTTCCCTCAGCAATTCGCCCAAAGACGTTGTCGCTGATCCAGTACTGCTATAGTCCTGCAGAACTTCAGCTTCTTCTGCGAACTCCTTGGCCTTTATGGAAAGCGTGATCGTTCTATTCTTGCGGTCTACGCCCATAAACTTGGCTTCGATTTCATCGCCAACATTCAGTACACTCCGGGCATCTTCAATTCTCTCTCTAGAAATATCCGATGCGCGCAGGATACCCGTGATGTCATCGCCAAGGTCAATAATCGCGGCTTTGGCGTCAACTTCCTTAACCGTTCCCTTGAGTATTGAACCCTTGGGATGTTCAGCCACGAAATTGGAGAAAGGATCTTTGTCGAGCTGCTTGATTCCTAGAGAAATTCTCTCCCGTTCGGGATCCACTGCGAGAACGACGGCTTCGATTTCGTCCCCTTTCTTGTAGGAACGAACGGCCTCTTCTCCCGGAACATGCCATGAAATATCTGACAAATGCACCAAACCGTCTATGCCGCCTTCGAGACCCACAAAAATACCGAAATCAGTAATGGACTTGATAGTGCCCGTTACACGATCGTTTTTGTTGTAATTCTGAGCAAATTCTTCCCATGGATTGGGCTGGCACTGCTTCATGCCCAAGGAAATGCGGCGGCGCTCTTCATCTATATCGAGGATCATCACTTCCTTTTCATCACCAATAGCCACTGCCTTGGCGGGATTGACGTTCTTGTTGGTCCAGTTGAATTCCGAAACATGCACCAAGCCTTCAACACCATCCTCTATTTCAACGAAGCAGCCATAATCGGTAATGTTGGTCACCTTTCCAAACAAACGCGTGCCTGCTGGATATCGGCGACCGATATCACTCCATGGATCCTCGCCAAGCTGCTTGAGCCCCAGGGATACCCGATTTCTCTCGCGATCAAATTTCAATACCTTGACTTCTATCTCGTCACCGATATTCACCACTTCCGAAGGATGCTTGACCCGCCGCCAGGCCATATCGGTGATATGCAGCAAGCCATCTATACCTCCCAGATCCAGGAACGCGCCATAATCAGTGAGGTTCTTGACCACACCCTTGATGACTTGTCCTTCCTGCAGGCTTTCCAGCAGGGCATCACGTTCGGCGCTGTATTCCGATTCCACGACGGCACGACGCGATACCACTACATTATTACGGCGCCGATCAAGCTTGATAACCTTGAATTCCAAATCCTTGCCTTCCAGATAAGCCGTATCGCGAACCGGCCTCACATCGACCAGGGATCCGGGCAGGAAAGCGCGGATATCATTAACATCCACGGTAAAGCCGCCTTTCACTTTGCCGGTAATCTTTCCAGTCACTACTTCCTCGTTCTCGAACGCTTCTTCCAATACCTGCCAGGCCTTGGCGCGTTTTGCTTTCTCGCGTGAGAGCCGCGTTTCGCCGAAACCGTCTTCGACCGCATCCAAAGCGACCTCTATGACATCACCCACCTGGACTTCCAGTTCTCCACGATCGTTGTAAAACTCCTCCGTGGGAATGACCCCTTCGGATTTCAGGCCGGCATTGACCACGACGACGTCCGGCGTGATATCAAGCACAGTGGCGTTCAAGATAGCCCCAGGCTTCATTTCGGTATGGGCCATGCTTTCTTCTAGAAGTTGTGCAAAACTCTCACTCATGAAATAAGTTACTCGCAAAGTCTGTCGTGCAATGTACGACAGGTTAGATTAAAAAAGATGCCGCCATAAATTCATCAGATCCCAGACCTGAAAATTCACGGCATCGCCATTCATACGACATGAATACCGCGTTTTTCCACCAAATCAAGAACACAGCTCAATACCTCAGGGATGCTCTTATCGGTGGAATCGACGACCACGGCATCACTCGCGGGTCTCAAGGGAGACATTTTCCGCTGTTCATCCCTCAAGTCACGTGCTTTTAGCTCATCCGTTATTGCATCAATGCTAGCATTGATACCCTGTACTTTCAATTGCTTCCACCTTCTTTCGGCGCGGGCGTGGGCACTCGCGGTAAGAAAGATTTTTATCCCGGCATCAGGAAACACTACAGTTCCCATATCGCGGCCATCGGCGACCAGACCCGGCTCAGTTCTGAATGCCCGTTGGAGGTGGAGCAACGCCTTTCGCACTGCGGGCAAGGCCGCCACCCGAGAAGCGTCCGACGCACAGGCTTCGCTGCGTATCGCCATACTGACATCCTCGCCATTCAGCAATACGCGCGTTTCTTCACCTTCCAGTGAAAATTCTATGTGCATTTCTCCGGCCAATCGCTCCAACGCGCTTTCGTCATTCAGGGAAATTCCCGCTTGACGCGCCGACAGGGCCAACAAACGGTAGAGCGCGCCACTATCCAACCAATTCCAACTGAGCCGCCGTGCCAACATCCGACTAATCGTTCCTTTCCCCGACCCGCTCGGTCCATCGATAGTGATCACTGGCGGCATAGTACTCATGTCCATGCCTCGACGTCGATGCCGGCATGCTGGGCTGATGCGAGGAAAGATGGGAATGAGGTTTCCACGTTTGCGCAATCATGAATAATGATTTCACCCCGCGCCACTAGCCCCGCGATTACAAAGGCCATGGCCACACGATGATCGCCATGGGTTTCGACTTCTCCGCCATCAAAATATCCACGCCCTTCGATCACAAGACCATCCGGCATGACTTCTGTTCTTATCCCCAGGGCTTGAAGCCCATCCGCCATGACCTGAATACGATCACTTTCTTTGACGCGCAGCTCAGCAGCTCCTGAAAGACGCGTCACGCCTTGGGCGCAGGCGGCCGCGACAAACAACACTGGAAACTCATCAATAGCAAGGGGCACGAGTGCTTCGGGTATATCGATTCCCTGCAAAGCGGCATGACGTACTCTTATATCCGCAACCGGCTCTGCGCTTTCTTCTCTTTCATTAAGCAATTCGATGTTCGCTCCCATTAGACGCAAGATTTCAATCACGCCGATGCGGGTTGGATTCATGCCTACATGTTCCAAGAGAAGATCGGAACCAGGAGTTACGCTGGCGCCCACCATGAAGAAGGCTGCTGAAGAAATATCGGCCGGCACATTGATGCGGCCACCACACAAATGACCGCCTCCGTGCAAACAGACGACATGCTCCTGGCGTTCGAGCCCATATCCCATACCCATCAGCATGCGCTCTGTATGATCGCGCGTTGGCGCCGGCTCGGTGACACAAGTTTTTCCGTGCGCATAAAGGCCGGCGAGCAGCACAGCCGACTTAACCTGGGCGCTGGCCACAGGCATCATATATTCAATGCCGACAAGCTCCCGGCCGCCATAAATATGAATGGGCGGGGTCCCCGCTTCCGTGGTCTCAATACTAGCACCCATGCGTTTGAGGGGTTCGGTAACACGCCGCATTGGACGCCTGGAAAGCGATTCATCACCAATCAAAACCGAGTCGAAAGGCTGGCCCGCGAGGATGCCGGTCATTAATCGCATGGCCGTACCAGAATTCCCAAGATCCAAAGGCTGCCGTGCAGCCTGAAGGCCGTGCAAGCCGACACCATGGATACGCACATGCCCGGCTGCCAGGGTATCTATGCGCACGCCGAGCTGGCGAAAAGCCGACAAAGTAGCGAGGCAATCCGTTCCTTCCAAGAATCCATTGACTTCGATCTCACCCTCGGCGAGCGCACCGAACATGATCGAACGATGAGAAATTGACTTGTCCCCAGGGACTCGCAGGCTGCCCCTGAGCGGGCCGCCGCCGGTGACTCTATAATCCAGACTCATATCTTTGTTACAACCGATTCCATGGCTCGACAGGCCATCTGGTTAAAAGAACGATTCATGGCTTCCGAGAACGTCCGGGAAACTCCCAATCGATTCATGAAGCGGGACATACCTGAACCGAACCTCGCATTATCAAACCTTCGCAACCCATTGCCCCGCCCACAGCCTGCGATTCGAAGCAGACTTTTCTCACGATCCAATCGCACTAGAATCAACCCGAACCCCCTTAGTGGCAAAAATAATCGCGGGTCTGCTTGGCATGCCGGAAGGTATCCAACAAAAGAGCCGCGTCCCCCTTGGCAATGGCCTGAGAAAGTTGGTGCAAATCGTCTTCGAAACGATTCAATACTTCAAGAATGGCATTCCGATTGCTTAAACAGATATCACGCCACATTGTTGGATCACTGGACGCAATCCGGGTGAAATCGCGGAATCCACCCGCTGCATAACGAAAGATATCTTCACTGCCCCCCATCTTCGCCAAACTTTCAACCAAAGCGAAAGCCAATAGATGCGGGAGATGACTGGTCGCGGCCAGGACCTCATCGTGATACTCAATCGCCATTTCTTCCACAACCGCGCCTACGCCCTCCCACATTTGCCTTATCAAGGCCAGGGACTCCGGAGAGGTTTCAGAAGTAGGGGTAAGTATCACTCTACGCCCGAAGAAAAGATCCTCGCTGGCGGCCTCTATGCCAGAGAGTTCCTTACCCGCAATTGGATGACCGGGCACAAAGCCGCTGGGCAAAAAGCCCAGGCCGCGCTCAACCGCCTTGACCACATCCTCTTTGACGCTGCCCACATCCGTGAGAACGGCCTGTTCCGGGAGGCAATCTCGCATTGAACAACAAATCTCTTCCGTCGCTCCTACAGGCACAGCCAGAACGACAACGTCGGCCTGGCGTACGGCTTCGCACGGTGATACGGCGGAATTGTCTATCAGCTTGAGATCAAAAGCCTTGATGAGTGCCTTGCGATCGACATCGTAAGCCGTGATTTCCTCGCACAACTTATGTTGCCGCAAGGCCGCAGCCAGAGATCCGCCGATCATGCCCATGCCGATCAAAGCTACGCGGCCAATCATCGCCGCCCCCGCTTGCAATCGCACGCCATCACAAAACAGCTCTAGGATAAGCGCCCAGTATGCGGAACAATTCCGCCTCCTGGCGCAAACCAGCCAAGGCGGCCTTAACCTTGGGATCTTCGGCGTGCCCTTCAATATCGAGAAAATAGACGTATTCCCAATTCACGCACCGGGAGGGACGGGATTCAATGCGCGTCATGCTGACATTATTGAGAGCCAGTGGAGTCAGCAAGCGATGTAAGGCACCAGGACGATTGGCGGTCGACACGAGGACAGTTGTTTTGTCATCCCCGCTGGGAGGAACCGTTTGCGTGCCGATAACGAGAAATCGAGTAGTATTGTCCGGATGATCCTCGATATTGCGTTGCAAGATATTCAAACCATACAGTTCGGCGGCTGTATCACCCGCAATAGCCGCCGTACCAGTGTCCGCGGCAGCGCGGCGCGCCGCTTCGGCATTGCTGGACAGCGCCACACGTTCTGCCTGGGGTAAATTGACATCCAGCCACCGCCGGCATTGGGCCAGTGCCTGCTGATGGGCGTACACGCGTTTGATATCACCCAGCTGCTCATGCTGACTGAGCAAATTATGATGAATCCGCATCAAGACTTCGCCGCACACCTTGAGCGGCGATTGCACAAACAGATCCAAGGTATGACTGACCACGCCCTCGGTTGAATTCTCAATGGGCACCACACCGTATTGACAGCTGCCGGCCTCGACTTCACGAAACACTTCGGACAGCGAACTCATCGGCGCCAGCCCGACATCACGCCCGAAATGTTTGAGTACCGAGGCATGTGTGTAGGTTCCCGCCGGACCCAAAAAAGCGATCTTCAAACGCGCCTCAAGAGCCAAACAAGCCGACATGATCTCGCGAAACAATCTGGCCAGGGTTTCACCGCTTAAGGGGCCCGGATTTCCTTCCTGAACGCGCCGCAAAATCTGCGCCTCCCTTTCCGGTCGATACAAATCGTTATTCGCCCCATCCGCTCGCTTGATCTTCGCTACCTCTTCGGCGCAACGGGCTCTTTCGCTGATCAGATCAATCAGCCGTTCGTCAACCGCATCAATCCGCTCACGCAATTCTTTGAGTTTTTCAGCTTCCGTCATCATTACCTCACAAAACCCGCACCCTTAGCACACCCTCTATAGCCGCGATAGTATCGACGACCGTCGTATCGATGGGGGCATCCACATCGACCAGCGTACACGCCAGATTTCCTTTGGATTCATTGACCAAATGCAATATGTTTACGCCCGCCTGCCCCAAATAGTGGGAAATCCGGCCCAACCTGTCAGGAACATTCCGGTTTATTACCGCGAGACGTGATACGCCGGAGCGCTCAAGGCGGATATCCGGAAAATTGACGGATTGGCGAACATTGCCGTTTTCCAGGTAATCACGCAACTGCTCAGCGGCCATAATCGCACAATTTTCTTCCGCCTCAACAGTGGATGCGCCGAGATGAGGGAAAGTAATGGCTTTAGGTTGCCCTTGCAATTCCGGCAAAGGGAAATCGCTTACATAGGCATGCAGTCGATTCGCTTGCAACGCGGTCGACACCGCTTTGGCGTCAACGACTTCAGGTCTGGAAAAATTCAACAAAACGCTTCCCTGCTTCAACAGCGCGATCCTTTTGGCATCCATGAGCTGCCTGGTTGACTCCAACAACGGCACATGCAGGCTCAAAAAATCCGGCGCCCGCAAAACCTCCTCCAGGCCGCCGGCCTGCCTGACGCGGGACGACAACTGCCAAGCGCGCTCAACGGTTATCGCAGGATCGTAGCCTATCACTTCCATTCCCAGCTCGGCGGCTGCATTGGCGACTTTCACTCCGACCGCCCCAAGACCGACGACGCCCAAGGTTTTATTTGCCAATTCGAATCCTGAAAAGCGCTTTTTTTCCTGTTCGACCCGCCGAACGATCGTGCCCTCATCATCGCTCAAGGCAGCGGCATATTTCCATGCGGCGCATAGATTGCGAGCTGCCACAAGCATGGCGGCAATAACCAGCTCCTTGACCGCATTGGCATTTGCGCCAGGCGTGTTGAATACGGCCACGCCAAGTTCATCAAGCTTGGCGATTGGAATGTTGTTCACGCCGGCACCGGCGCGCGCCACGGCTAGAAGACTGGATGGGATTGACATGTTATGCAGGTCATGCGACCGCAGCAAAATAGCATCTGGTTGGGCGATTGTATCGCCGACTTGGTAACGTTCAGGAGGGAAACGCAACAGACCGCGGGGCGAGATCGCATCGAGGGTAAGAATGCCGAATTTCCGCTCCAGCGCGTCAGAAGCCATGGAGACATCCTCAAGCGTGTCGGTTTTCGAAATCCCGCATGAAGTCGATCAGGGCATCGACCCCTGCCTCGGGCATCGCATTGTAGATGCTGGCGCGCATACCGCCCACCGAGCGATGCCCCTTGAGCCCCACCAATCCCGCGTCGGCTGCCTCTTTAAGGAACATGACATCGAGGCTTGGATCCTTGAGAACAAAAGGCACATTCATCCATGAGCGGCATCCTGGATCCACCGGATTACGGTAAAAACCTGAGGAATCAATGGTGCGATAGAGTTTTTCCGCCTTACGGCGGTTCGCCTCAGCCATTGCCTCCAGCCCTCCCTGCTCACGCAGCCATTGAAATACCAGACCGGCCACATACCAGGCGAAAGTAGGAGGTGTGTTATACATGGAATCATGATCCGCCTGAACCTGGTAATCGAACACTGTCGGCGTGTCAGGAAACGCATGGCCGAGAAGATCTTCGCGCACGATCACCAGCGTCAACCCGGCCGGACCGATGTTTTTTTGCGCACCTGCATAAATCAGCCCAAAGCGCTCCACCTCGAGCGGACGGGATAACAAGGTCGATGACATATCCGCCACCAATGGCACTTCGCCTACTTCCGGTATCCAGTGAAATTCCACTCCGTGGATAGTCTCATTGGGGGTGTAATGAACATAGGCGGACCCCGGGCGCAGACTCCACTTCTCGGGGGCGGGTATAGTGGTGAAACGGCTGGCTCTTGAATCAGCGGCGACATGGACTTCGCCATACCGGCGCGCCTCGGCAAGCGCTTTTTCAGACCACACGCCGGTGATCACATAATCAGCGCCCACCCCTTGTGACAAGAGATTCATGGGCACCAAGGCAAATTGAGCCGTCGCTCCACCTTGGAGAAACAAAACCTTGAAATGGTCTGGAATGCCAAGCAGTTCGCGAAGATCGGATTGTGCCTGCGCGGCTATCGAGGCAAATGCCTCGCCCCGGTGACTCATCTCCATGACCGACATCCCCGTGCCACCCCAATCCCGCAATTCGTCACGCACCCGATCCAGCACCCACTGGGGCATGGTGGCCGGACCGGCGCTGAAATTGTAAACCCGGCTCATTTCTCTTCCTCTCCATTGGGCGCCTCGGTCGTGTCGCCCTGATCCGCCTCCTCGTCACCTTCGATGCGCACGACCTCGACAAGCTTTTCCCCTTTATCCAGACGCATCAGACGAACTCCCTGGGTATTGCGGCCCACGATCGAAATATCCCGCGCTGGCGTCCGCACCAGAGTTCCGCCGTTGGAAATCAGCATCACTTCGTCTTCTTCATTGAGTTGCACAGCGCCGACCATCGCACCGTTACGTTTGCTGGTCTGAATGGCGATCACCCCCTGCCCACCCCGTCCGCGGCGCGGATATTCGGAGACAGGCGTGCGCTTTCCATAAGCATTTTCGGTTGCGGTCAGTACCGTCGCTCCTTCTTGCACCACGATCAAGGAAATAACGCATTGGTTTTCCTGCAAGCGCATGCCGCGAACGCCACAAGCCGTGCGTCCCATGGAGCGAACTTCGGCTTCCGAAAAGCGTATGGCTTTACCAGCATTGCTAAACAGCATGACATCCTGGTTCCCCTGTGTTACCGCCACCCCAACAAGATAGTCGTTTTCACGCAGGTCGAGAGCAATGATGCCGCTGTTCCGGGGGCGGGAAAATTCCTTCAGCGGCGTTTTCTTTACCGTGCCACTGGAAGTCGCCATAAAAATATAGCTTTCATCATTGAAATCCTTTACCGGCAAAACCGCGTTGATGCGCTCGCCTTCCTCCAACGGCAACAAGTTGACAATGGGTTTGCCACGCGCCTCACGGCCGGCTTGGGGTAATTCATAGACTTTCAGCCAATAAAGCCGCCCGCGACTGGAAAAACACAGCAAGATATCATGGGTATTCGCCACAAACAGGCGATCGACAAAATCTTCCTGGCGCATTCGAGTGGCCGCCTTGCCTCGACCGCCACGCCGCTGAGCGCGATAACTGCTTAACGGCTGAGCCTTGGCATATCCGGCGTGAGACAGGGTAACCACGACGTCTTCTTCGCTGATCAAATCCTCCAGCGTAAGGTCGATCTTGCGCTGCACGATCTCGCTGCGTCGCGCATCGGCGAACTGTCCCCGTATGGCTTCGAGTTCCTCGCGGATCACCTCCATCAAGCGCCCGGGATTGGAGAGAATCTCCAATAATTGGGTGATGCCTTCGAGGAGATTCTTATACTCATCAACGATCTTGTCCCGCTCCAACCCCGTCAGACGATGCAAACGCAGATCAAGAATCGCCTGCGCCTGGACTTCCGAAAGACGATAGCCATCGCCGTGTAGACCATACTCATCGCTCAAGCCTTCCGGGCGCGATGCCTGGGCACCAGCACGGGAGAGCATGTCCATGACCGCACCGGGTTTCCAGCTGCGCGCCAACAAGGCGGCCTTGGCCACTGCGGGACTGGCCGAAGCACGAATAAGCGCGATGACTTCGTCAATATTTGCCAAGGCCACCGCCTGACCTTCCAACACATGCGCCCTTTCCCGCGCCTTCCTCAGTTCGTAAATCGTGCGCCGGGTGACCACTTCGCGGCGATGGCGCAAAAAGGCCTCCAGCATCGACTTGAGATCAAGGAGGCGTGGTTGGCCATCGACCAGAGCCACCATGTTAATGCCGAACACGTTCTGCATCTGGGTGTGCTGATACAAATTGTTTAGCACCACCTCAGGCACTTCGCCGCGCTTGAGATCGATGACCATACGCATGCCGTCCTTGTCGGACTCGTCACGCAGTTCGGCAATCCCCTCGAGTTTTTTCTCCTTGACCAGCTCTGCAATCTTCTCCAGCAGGCGGGCCTTGTTGACCTGATAGGGCAATTCCGTGACTACGATCGCCTGACGTCCGGTGCGTTCGTCCGTCTCGATATGCGAGCGCGCACGCACATAGATACGCCCGCGCCCTGTTCGGTAAGCCTCGACAATGCCGTGCGCGCCGTTGATGATACCGGCGGTAGGGAAATCAGGTCCCGGCAGGTGGCGCATCAGCTCTTCGACGCGGATACCGGGTTTTTCAATCAACGCCATGCAGGCATCGATCACTTCGCCAAGATTGTGCGGCGGGATATTGGTCGCCATGCCCACGGCGATGCCGGCCGATCCATTGATCAACAGATTGGGGAGGCGGGTCGGCAAAACGGTCGGCTCCAACTCGGAGCCATCGTAGTTCGGTACGAAATCGACCGTCTCCTTATCGATGTCAGCGAGAAGCTCGTGCGTGATGCGCGCCATCCGCACTTCCGTGTAACGCATTGCAGCCGGCGGATCGCCATCAACGGAGCCGAAATTACCTTGTCCATCGACCAGTGGATAGCGCAGCGAAAAAGGCTGAGCCATGCGCACGATAGTGTCGTAAATGGCAGAATCCCCGTGCGGATGATACTTACCCATCACATCACCCACGAGACGGGCGGACTTCTTGTAGGGCTTGTTCCAATCGTAGCCGCCCTCGAGCATGCCATAGAGAACCCGCCTGTGAACGGGCTTCAAGCCATCGCGCACATCTGGAAGCGCCCGCCCTATGATTACGCTCATAGCGTAATCCAGATAGGACTGGCGCATTTCATCTTCTAGATTTACCGACAAAAGCTCTTTCGCAAACTCAGCCATTCAGGGGTCAATCCTTGAAAAAATAAGCGAAAATTTTACCACATAGCGGCATGGGAAAGCTTGCATTCAGGCGTTGAACACTTGCATGCGCGATAAGCCAGCGCGAACCCGGCAGCGGACGGCGCAACCACAGGCTCAGGCGAACAACGACTTCATGCCATTTGCCGCCGGATTTTCGACAATGCCCGCCTCTGTCACAATGACATCGATCAAGCCGGCGGGAGTCACATCAAACACCGGATTCCATGCGCGCGAGCCCTCGGCGGCGGTAGGTTTTCCCGCACAGGACAATACTTCTTCACCGCTACGCGTTTCGATGGGTATGTGCTTGCCGGAAGGCGTATGCCTATCCACTGTCGAAAGCGGCGCCACTACCATGAACCTGATCCCATGATGGCGTGCCAGCACCGCCAAGCCATATGTGCCTATCTTGTTGGCGACGTCGCCGTTGTCCGCGATCCGGTCCGCTCCCACGATCACCCAGTCTATCTTCCCTGCCGCCATCAAGCCGGCGGCTGCACCCTCGCAGAGCACAGTCACCGGAATGCCGTCACGCACCAGTTCCCATGCTGTCAAACGCGAACCCTGCAGCCAGGGACGGGTTTCATCGGCATAAACACGGTCGATCCGGTTCGCCGCCCAAGCACTGCGAATAACGCCAAGCGCCGTACCATAACCACCGGTCGCCAGAGAACCCGTATTACAATGAGTCAGCACACCACCGCTCTGGATCAGCGCGCTGCCGAGCTCGCCCATGCGGCGGTTGGCGGCGATATCGGCCGCGTGAATGGCATGCGCTTCCAGCAACAAAACATCCGCCCATTCGGCCGGCGCGGGCCGCTCGATCAATGCGCGCATGCGCTTGAGTGCCCACTCCAGATTGACCGCCGTTGGGCGCGCCTCGCCCATCGCGGCTAAAAGACGCATAAATCTATCCCGATCGCCGTGCGCCTCTCTGGCTGCCAGCACGGCCCCGTAGGCGGCAGCGATACCGATAGCCGGCGCCCCGCGTACCGCCATCTCGCGTATGGCTTCTGCCACCGCCCCGGAAGTATTCAGTTGCAGCCAGACCTCGCGCTCCGGCAAACAGCGCTGATCAAGCAAGCGCAAGTGATCGCCGCCCCATTCCAGGGCGCGTACTTTATCGTGCAAATGTTGAGTCATGGTGATTTCCAAGCTGCGAAAAGTGGCGATGGCCCTTGCCGGGAGACCTTTGCGCCGGTATCGTCCGGCATCATGGAAACCATCGATAGCCTGATCAGCGCACAATGGATCATTCCGGTCGAACCGGTCGGAAGAGTGCTTCAGCAGCATGCTGTCGCCATCCGAGGCCAACGTATTCTCGATATTCTACCCGTCGCGCAAGCCCGCAGGAAATATCACCCCGAGGCCGAGCATGACTTGCCGGGGCACGCCCTGATTCCCGGCCTGATCAATGCGCACACCCATGCGGCCATGAGTCTGTTGCGCGGCCTGGCAGACGATCTCCCGCTCGAACGCTGGTTGCGCGAACACATCTGGCCCGCAGAAAGCCGCTGGGTGAGCGCAGAATTCGTCCATGACGGAACGATGCTCGCCATCGCCGAAATGTTGCGCAGCGGCACCACCTGTTTCAACGATATGTACTTCTTTCCGGAAGTCGCGGCGCATACAGTCGGCTCGCTTGGCATGCGCGCTCATATCGGCATGATCGTCGTGGACTTCCCTACCGCCTGGGCCCGGAATGCCGACGAATACATCACCAAAGGACTGAGCGCAGTCCTGGACGCGCACAAGGATGATCGTCTGATAAGCGTCGGTTTCGCACCCCATGCGCTGTATACGGTTTCCGACGCCCCGCTGGAAAGAATCCGTACCCTCTCTGAAGAACTCGGTCTCCCCGTACACATCCATGTGCAGGAGACCGCCGCAGAAGTACGCGAGCATGTTGCCGCGCACGGATGCCGACCGCTGGCGCGGCTGGACCATCTCGGCCTCGTCGGCCCCCATCTGCTGGCCGTGCACATGACTCAACTGGAAGATGGAGAGATCAAACTTCTGGCCGAACGCGGCGCCAACGTGGTGCATTGCCCGCAATCCAATCTGAAGCTGGCCAGCGGCTTCTGCCCCGTGGCCCGCCTCGTCGATGCGGGGGTAAACGTCGCTCTGGGCACTGACGGAGCGGCCAGCAACAACGATCTCGACATGTGGGACGAAATGCGCACCGCCGCCCTGCTGGCAAAAGGTGTCGCGGGAAGGGCGGAGGCGCTCCCCGCCGCACACGCCTTGCGCATGGCCACGTTCGCCGGCGCTAAAGCATTGGGGCTCGAACGGGTCACGGGTTCGATAGAAATCGGCAAGGCGGCGGATCTGGTCGCGGTCGATCTTCGCCGCATCGAAACGCAACCGGTGTACGATCCGATCTCGCAACTCGTCTATGCCACCGGCCGCGAGTGCGTTACGCATGTCTGGGTGGGCGGACGGCCACAATTGATCGAAGGCGAATTGATCGGGATGGACGTGGAATCTCTCCTCGCCACAGCCGAAAGCTGGCGCCGCCGTCTTGTCTAGACCCGTTTATAGATGCTCAATTAGCGCGCTCTATGATTCTTATCGATAGCCGGCCGAAACATTTGCACCCGTTGCTCGCAGGCGTCGCCTTTCTCGACTTTTTATTCCTTGCTTTCCTTGTCGATCTCAGCAATGGCCTTGGCCACCCGATCGATATTATCTTCGTTCAACGCGGCTATACATAGGCGCCCGGAATCCAGAGCGTAGATAGCGTATTCTTCACGCAACCGCCGCACTTTTTCCTTGCTCAAGCCGGAATAGGAAAACATCCCTTTCTGGCGAACGATAAAACTATAATCAGCCGGATCCCCATGCGCCGCGATTCTCGCCACCAAACCACGCCGCATGCCGCGGACACGCTCGCGCATCCCCTGCAATTCATCCGCCCATATTTCACGCAACCTGGGCGAATTCAACACAGTGGAAACCAACAAGGCGCCGTGGGTAGGCGGATTGGAATAATTGGCACGTATAACCCGTTTCAATTGCGAAAGTATACGTGTCGCCTCTTCGGCATCTTGAGCGATCACCGTCAATGCTCCGACCCGCTCTCCATAGAGAGAAAAAGTCTTGGAAAATGACTGCGCAATGAAAACCGGAAGGCCACTTGCAGCGAACAGACGCACGGCCTTTGCATCCGCTTCCAAATCCTCAGCGAATCCTTGATAAGCCAAGTCGAGGAAAGGCACCAGCTTGGCTACACGTATTTGCTCGATCAGAATGCCCCATTGATCTTCGTTCAGGTCGATGCCTGTAGGATTGTGGCAACAGGCATGCAAAACAATAACGCTCCCGGCGGGCAGTGCCTGCAAATCATGCAGCATGCCCTCGAAATTCAATGCCCTTTTCTCGGGACCATAATAAGTATACTCATTCACGGCGAATCCCGAGCCCTCGAAAATAGCGCGATGATTCTCCCAAGTCGGATTGCTGACAGCCGCTGTCGCCGATGGGGAAAGTCGATGGAGAAAATCGGCGCCTATCTTCAAGGCGCCGGTGCCGCCAACAGATTGCACTGTTACCGCCCGACCGGCGGCGATCACTTCCGAGTCCTTGCCTAAAAGCAACTCCTGGGCCGCATGGTTATAGGCGGGCAAACCATCAATAGGCAAATAGGGGTAAGGTTTTGGCGTTTCGCAAAGACTGGCTTCTGCATCGCGCACCGAACGCAGTAAGGGCAGACGACCTTGGGCATCGTAATAAACGCCCACCCCCAAATTGATCTTCTCGGGACGCGGATCCGCTGCAAAAGCTTCATTCAACCCCAGAATGGGATCACGCGGTGCCAGTTCAAGATTGGAAAACAGGGTCATTTGGAAAACTCCGAAAGAGATGAAAGACTATATCGCTCAACCCGAAGGCTTCACCCTAAGAACGCGAGGATCGTGCCGAGACAGACTATTGATAAGCGAAGATATATCGCTTGATAGTGACTGGAGCGGTACGAGTCGCGCCCAGCATCGGCCGAGTTGTGTCCCGTAGCTTTCTGGTACGCAAACAATGTCACGGGAAATCAGCGTCTTGATTATCTGCCATGAGCATCTGCGTGAAAATTCAGCTTAAATTTTCATTTTACGCCTAACTGCGTAAAATGCCTGGCCAATGGTACACTTTATTCTGCTTTTTTAACTCACCTCATAGCCATGACTGATATCCAAGCCAACATCGATCCGCACGAAATCGGCAAATTCGAAGAACTTGCCCATCGCTGGTGGGACAAGGACGGTGAGTTTCAACCCCTGCATGAGATCAATCCGCTACGGTTGCATTTCATAGGAATGCACGCCGGTGCTTTGGAAGGCAAAAAGGTACTCGACGTCGGCTGTGGCGGCGGCATTTTGAGCGAGGCCATGGCTGCGCGCGGTGCCGAGGTCACCGGCATAGACATGGGCGAAGCGCCACTGCAAGTGGCCAAGTTGCATGGCCTGGAAAGCGGCGTGAAGGTCGATTATCGCCGGATCACGGCCGAAGCGCTTGCTGAGGAACACCCCGCCAGCTTCGATATCGTCACCTGCATGGAAATGCTGGAACACGTCCCCCATCCAGAATCGGTGGTAAGCGCCTGCGCCCGCTTGGTAAAACCGGATGGAAATGTGTTTTTCTCGACGCTGAACCGCACTCCAAAATCCTTTTTGCTGGCCATCGTCGGAGCGGAGTATCTGCTGCGCATGTTGCCGCGCGGTACACATGAATACCGCCGTTTCATCCGTCCTTCCGAGCTTGACGAGGCGATTCGCGCCGCCGGCCTCGAAACCGCTCATATCAGCGGCATGTCATACAATCCTCTGAGCCGCGAATACCAACTCAGCAACGACGTTTCAGCCAACTATCTCGTGCATGCCATTCCCGCCTGAGCGGACTGTGCGCGGTGTGTTGTTCGATCTCGACGGCACACTCTTGGACACCGCGCCCGATATGGCCACAGCACTCAACGCCCTGCGCGTCGATGAAGGTCTCGCGCCATTGCCATTCGAAAAGATACGAGGAGAGGTCTCACACGGCAGCAAGGCCATGATCAAGACCGGTTTCGGCAAAAACCTCGCCGATGACCAGGCGGAGGCATTGCGTCAACGATTTCTCGGCCATTACACCGAAACGCTGTGTCGCGACACGAAACTATTCCCAGGCATGGAAAGGGTGTTGGAAACGCTGGAAAAAGCCGGCATGAGTTGGGGCGTGGTCACCAACAAGCCCACCTTTCTTACCCAACCCCTGCTGCGCGCCCTTCATATCAATCAGCGCTGTTGCTGTATCGTGAGCGGTGACACGCTCCCCAGGCGAAAACCTTATCCCGACCCTCTGATACATGCGGCCGCTCAGTGCGGCCTTGCCCCCGCACAGTGCGTGTATATAGGAGACGCCGAACGCGATATCGCCTCAGGGCGAGCGGCCGGCATGACCACCGCCGTGGCGTGCTGGGGTTACATCGGCGCAGACGACCATCCGGAAATCTGGGGCGCCGATCATCTCTTGCATAAGCCCGCCGATGTGCTCGTGTGGCTGCGATCGATCTGACCTGCTTTCATACCGCCCCGTAACCCCCCCCTCCCGGCGTTTCCAGCACCCAGACATCGCCCACTCCGACACTCCGTCGGTCACAGGCATTGAGGACTTCAATGCGCCCATCCGCACGCTCGATCCAATTGCGCCCGCGCGCACCGGCTTGGCCGCCTGCCAACCCGAAAGGCGCTGTCTTACGGCGATTGGCGAGAATAACCAACTCCATGGGTTCAAGAAAACGCAGACGGCGGATCGCGCCGTCGCCGCCTCGATGCCGACCGTTACCGCCCGAGCCGCGTCGCACGGTGAAAGTCTCCACACGCACCGGATAGCGCAATTCCAGGACCTCTGGATCGGTAATCCGCGAATTCGTCATGTGCGATTGAACCGCGTCCGCACCGGGAAAATCGGGGCCGGCACCCGTGCCGCCGGCGACGGTTTCGTAATATTGATACTGCGCATTTCCAAAGGTAGTGTTGTTCATGGTGCCTTGGGCCGCAGCCATCATCCCGAGCGCGCCATAGAGCGCGTCCACGATCACCTGGCTGGTCTCTACATTGCCGGCCACCACTGCGGCCGGCGCCACAGGATTTAGCATCGATCTTCGCGGCACGATAAGTTCGAGCGGCGCCAGACAACCTTCGTTGAGCGGAATATCCACATCCACCAGCGTCCTGAAGACATACAGCACTGCCGCGCGACACACCGCCAACGGCGCATTGAAATTATCCTTTCTTTGATGACTGCTTGCGGAAAAATCAATGGTTGCTGCGCGCCGTTTTCGATCGATGCGTATGTCGACAGCGATCGTTGCTCCATTGTCCATCTCATATGCGAATCGACCGTCATGCAGCGCCTCGATGGCGCGGCGCACCGATTCCTCAGCGTTGACCTGCACATGCAGCATGTAGGCTTGCACGGTTTCGAGGGAAAATTGCGCGATCAGCTCATGCAATGCCTGGACGCCAGTGGTGGTCGCCGCTACTTGGGCGCGCAGATCAGCAATGTTCTGCTCTGGATTGCGTGCTGGCCATCTCCCCCGACTCAAGGCGCGACGCATCTCTTTTTCACGGAACCGGCCATTTTCGACGAGCTTCATGCGATCCAGCAATACGCCTTCTTCTTCGAGTGTGCGCGAGTCCGCCGGCATGGAGCCCGGTGTCAGGCCGCCGATGTCGGCGTGATGCCCTCGCGCGGCCACCCAGAACAGGACCTGTTCGCCAGTCGTATCCATCACCGGGGCCACCACAGTGATGTCCGGAAGATGTGTTCCGCCGTGATAGGGATCATTGAGCACCCAAACGTCTCCGGGGCGAGGCTTGCGAATTGGCGCAACGGCATCGCGCGTATCTGCTCGGTCAGGCCGGCCTCCATCTGCCACAGCGATCACGGCTCGCACGCTTTCCCCCATGGAGCCGAGATGCACCGGCACGTGCGGGGCGTTTGCAACCAGCCGCCCTGCTCCATCGAACACCGCACAGGAAAAATCCAGGCGTTCTTTGATGTTCACCGAGTGAGCGGCATTTTGCAGCGTATATCCCATTTGCTCGGCAATAGCCATGAAACGGTTATTAAACACCTCCAGCATCACCGGATCACAATGCGTGCCAATCGCTTCTCGGCGCGGCGGAGACACAATCCTGCGCAGAACCAGTTCGCCCCCTGCACGGACTCGCCCCTCCCATCCCGGTTCGATCACTGTGGTCGCCGTCGCTTCACGCACTATCGCAGGGCCGGTGATGCGCTGACCAGCGGCACATTCCTCACGTGCGTAAACGGATGTCTCCCGCCAGTTGCCTGCAAACCAGACCTTTACCTGGCCGAGTACGCTGCCCGGCCGACTCGCAGGTGCGGTTACAGCAGATGGCGCCTCGAATTGACGGCCGCTGGCCTCGACCACCGCAGCGGCAATCACCAAAGGTTTTTCCGGCAGTTCGAATCCATAGCGGCGCAAGTGGGCGTCAGCAAAAGCCGAAACAAGTGCTTTTGGGTCGTGTTGATAGGAAATTTCCAGCGCTGTGTCCGAGCCGGCATAGCGTAGCTGTACACGCCGCTGCAAGTGGATACGAGAAGCGCCTACACATTGGGCTTGCAGTTCAGACGAGGCCGCGCGTTCCAATTCCTCAAGGGCGGCGACAAGCGCTTCCATGCCGTTTGCCAACGGAATTTCCATAGAACGTTCACGTAATGTGCGCACTTCCGCCAGACCCATGCCATAGGCGGACAGTACGCCGGCCAGCGGCGGTAGCAACACTTCCCGCATGCCCAGCGCGTCGGCCACGGCGCAGGCATGCTGTCCACCAGCACCGCCGAAGGCGACCAGCACATAACCATCGAGATCATAGCCTCGCTGCAGGGATATTTTTTTGATGGCATTAGTCATGTTTTCCACCGCAATGCGCAAAAAACCAGCAGCTATGTCCTCCGCCGTGCGCATGATTCCAGTCTGCGCGCATATATCTTCGGTCAGCGCGGCGAAGGATGCGCGCACCGCCTCCTCGTCCAGCGACTGATCCCGTCCCACTCCGAAAATGGCCGAAAAAAAATCCGCTTGCAAACGTCCCAACAGGAGGTTGCAATCGGTCACAGTCAAGGGGCCGCCGCGACGATAACAGGCAGGGCCCGGATCGGCGCCAGCGCTCTGAGGGCCGACTTGCAAGCGATTGTCCTCGTAGCGACATACGGAACCGCCGCCGGCCGCCACGGTGTGAATTTGCAGCATGGGCACGCGCAGATGCACGCCGGCGACTTCGGTGTCGAAAGCGCGTTCATATTCACCTGCCCAATGTGCCACATCGGTGGAAGTTCCACCCATATCGAAACTGATCACCCGCTCGAAACCTGCTCTGCGGGCGCTTTCCACCGCCCCGACGAGGCCGCCAGCCGGCCCGGAGAGAATCGCATCCTTGCCCTGGAATAGCACCGCGTCGGTGAGCCCCCCGTGGGAGCACATGAATTGCAACCTGACGCCGGGCAGAGCTGTGGTCATTTGATCGACGTAACGGCGTAGCACGGGTGAAAGATAGGCGTCTGCCACGGTTGTCTGGCCGCGCGCCACCAGTTTGATCAAGGGACTGACCTCGTGGCTGACTGAAACCTGTTCGAATCCAAGTTCGCGTGCCATCTCAGCGGCACGGCGTTCATGGAGAGGGTGTCGGTAGGCGTGCAGTCCCACTATCGCCACGGCGTTAAGACCACGCGCACGCGATTGGGCGAGAGATGCGCGCAATTCAGCCTCATCCAGTGCGATTAGCCGTTCACCATCGGCACCGAGTCGCTCGCGCATTTCCGCCACTTCGGCATACAAAACGCCTGGCTTGATAATATGCCGGTCGAACAAGCGTGGGCGGGCCTGCTCGCCGATTTCCAGCGCATCCGCGAATCCCTGGGTGATCAGCAGCAAGGTGGGTTCGCCGCGCCGTTCCAACAAGGCATTGGTGGCCACGGTGGTTCCCATCTTAACAGCTTCTATGCAATCAACCGGCAGGGGATCGCTGGCTGTGAGACCAAGCAAATCGCGGATTCCCTGCACCGCGGCGTCTGCATAGGCACCGGAATTTTCCGACAACAATTTGTGCGTAATAAGCCGCCCTTCAGGCGTGTGAGCGACGATGTCGGTGAAAGTGCCGCCACGGTCGATCCAGAATTGCCAGTTCGTCATAGGCTCGTCCATCTTAGGCTTTGCAATCGATGATAGTAAACTGCTTGCATGACTCCCGCAGAATATTGCCAGAACAAAGCCGCGCCTGCCGGTTCGGCATTGCATTACAGCACCCTGTTTTTGCCTCCTTTGCAGCGCCAGGGAATCTTTGCCCTACACGCCTTGCGTCTTGAACTGGCGGAGTCAGTGGGCAAGCGCTTTGAGCCTGCAGTGCCCCAGGCCCGCATCGACTGGTGGCAAGAAGAACTGTCGCGGCTTGCCGCTGGGAGTCCGCAACACCCGGTCAGCCACGCCCTGACAGACGCCTTCGCTGCCAAAACCATTCCCCAAGAACAATTGGACAAGCTGATCGCCGCCGCGCGGATGGATTTGGACTATGACGCCTACCCCGGGTTTACCGAACTTTCCCTCTATGCCCATCGCAGCAGCGCAACGCTATACATGCTCGTGGCCGATATACTGGGCGCAACACGAAGCGAAACGCTCGATTTTGCCGTCGATCTCGGCCTGGCGATGCAGTTTTTCGACTTGCTTCTTGTCAAGGTACGCGAACATGCGCGCAATGGACGGATCTATATCCCGATGGACGAACTCCATCGATTTGGAGTGGCTCCCGAAAAGCTGCGGGGAGATTCTACTAACACCGCCATACGTGAGCTGTTCGCTTTTCAAGCAAAGCGCGTGAAATCGTACTATCGCCGTGCCTTGCAGCGTCTTCCGGCCGAAGAACGCTCTACCCTATGCAGCCAGATCGCGCTGGCCGAAATCCGTTTGCGGCAACTTGACGAGATCGAGCGTGACGGTTTTCGCCTGCTTGAACACTCCATACGCCTCACTCCGCTGCGAAAATTATGGATCTCCTGGCGGACCCAATGGCGCGAATCGGGCAAATGACGCAATGGAGCTAACGAGGGCGACGGCGATGAACGCGTGTCTGGCGCCGGTGATTTTGCGTGGCTGAAGGCGCGGCATATTCCAGACCCGCGAGCGCATACAGGGCTTGCAAAGCGGGCTCATCCAGAGCTCTCCACTTACCGCTTCGCAACCCCCTGGGCAACTCGACGTTACCATAGCGCACGCGGATCAGTCGGCTCACCGGCAAGCCCACGGCTTCCATTAGACGGCGCACTTCTCGCTGACGGCCTTCCCTCAGGATCACGTGATACCATTGATTTATGCCTTCGCCCTGTCGAGCGGCCTTGATCGCCTCGAAACGCGCGGGGCCATCCTCCAGCCTCACCCCTTCCAGCAGACGCCGCATTTGCGATTCATCCAGCTCGCCCCGCAGCCGAACCGCATATTCGCGCTTTACGCCAGTCGCTGGATGCATCAGCTGATGCGCCAACCTGCCGTCATTGGTGAACAACAAAAGTCCCTGCGTATTGATGTCTAAGCGGCCCACGCCAATCCAGCGCCCAGTGGGCAAATTCCTAAAGACGGTAGGCCGGTTTTGCGGATCGCGGCGGGCGCAAACCTCACCTTCGGGTTTGTTATAGATCAACACTCTCGGAGTGATTTTTCGGGTGGATGGCAGACTCAGTAAGCGGCCGCGCAACTTGATACGATCCTGAGACGAAGCATGCATGCCGAGGGTCGCCTTTTGGCCGTTGACCGAGATTTCACCAGCGACGATCCACCGCTCGATTTCTCGCCGGGAGCCGATCCCCGCGCGGGCCAGCAATTTCTGCAATCGTTCTGAAGATGGAAAAGATTTCATAGGGCAAGTGTAGCAGTAGTTGAAATTCTACCAAGGCCCTGTCATCTAAATTCGTAAGCAGTCGAAAAGCGGAGCGGGCGTCTGCTTGGAAAACGTAGGCGGCAAGGAGGCCGCCGTCGACCCTACAGGGATGTATTCACCGCGTTTTCCCAAGCAGACACCCGCTCCCCCACGGTTAGATGACGTGGTCCTGGAAATTCTACTCTCAGGCATGACCAGGCATTAAAAAAGCGCTCAAAATAGTTATTCACGGTCTTCAATCTGCTTTTTTCGTTCGTTTTCTCCCTGACCCCACACTCGCCGGAGCGACAACAACAGCCTTGTTAGCATATAAGCCTTGCCGTATGGTTTCACCACACGGAAAATGAATTTCCCCATCACAAGAGGCAATCGATGAACAAAGACAACAACTTCATTCCATTGAACATCGCCGTATTGACAGTGTCCGACACCCGCACCGAAGCCGACGATACGTCTGGGCGGCTACTGGTCGAAAGGCTGCAAAAAGCTGGCCACAAACTGGCGGAAAAAGCCATAGAACCCGACGATATCTACCGCATCCGCGCTACTGTCTCGCGCTGGATCGCGGACCCCGACGTGCATGCCGTACTGAGCACTGGGGGCACTGGCGTGACCGGCCGCGACGGCACGCCGGAAGCCATAGAGGTACTACTGGACAAGCAGATCAGCGGCTTCGGCGAACTGTTTCGCATGCTTTCCTTCGAAGAGATAAAAACCTCGAGCCTCCAGTCGCGGGCGTTGGCCGGCGTGGCCAACGGCACTTACATCTTCTGCCTGCCCGGTTCTTCCGGCGCCTGCCGCACTGGCTGGGATAAGCTCATCGAGGCGCAACTCGATCACCGCACCCGTCCCTGCAATCTAGCGATGTTGATACCGAGGCTACAAGAAAGGTAATCCGGATTCATTCCGGCTCATCTTCATTCACTGCGTGATCCTTGAGCTCGATCAACGATGGCAACTCGTCCAGAGACTTGAGATTGAAATAATCCAGGAACGCTTTGGTTGTGGCATATAGCGCCGGCCTGCCAGGCACTTCTCTATGCCCCACCACCCGGATCCACTCGCGCTCAATGAGGGTCTTGATGATATTGCTGCTCACGCTGACGCCGCGGATGTCCTCGATTTCGCCTCGGGTAACGGGCTGACGATAAGCGATCAAAGCCAGTGTTTCCAGAATGGCGCGAGAATAGCGTTGGGGACGTTCTTCCCACAAACGGTTCACCCAGGGCGCCAAGGACTGGCGAATCTGAAAGCGGAAACCGCTGGCCACCTCTTTGAGCTCGTATGCGCGCACGTCACACTCCGAGGCCAGCGCAGCCAACACCTTACGCAGAGCATGGCGGTCAGGAACCTCTTCCTCGCCTGCAAACAATTTTTGCATTCGCTCCAGCGACAGAGGTTCGGCGGCCGCTAATAACGCGGCCTCGAGAATCAGCTTGAGTCGCTGTTCGTCCATGGACTTCAAGCAACGCGCCGCACATAGATGGGAGCGAAAGGAGTGTCCTGCATCAATTCAATGAGCTGACTCTTGAGTAATTCCAGCAATGCCAACAGAGTGACCACTACGCCCCGCCTGCCTTCGCTCGCATCGAAAAAGCGGGTGAACTCGTAGAATTCATCACCCAAGCAATCGAGTACCCGTGACATTCGCTCTCGCACCGAGAGAGGTTCCTTGTGGATGTGATGATGAGAAAACATTTGCGCCCGCGCCATGACCTCCCGCAATGCCAATAGCACCTCACGAAGATCAACTTCAGGCGCAGGCGGCTTGCGCATGTCTTCAGGTGGCCATGCCGATGCCTGCGCCAAATCCCGCTCTAGGCGAGGCAGTGCATCCAGTGCCTCGGCCGCATGACGGATGCGTTCGTATTCCTGCAGACGCCTGATCAGCTCGGCACGCGGGTCTTCTTCGTTTTCTTCAGCTGGGGGACGCGGGAGCAGTAGACGAGATTTGATTTCCGCCAGCAAAGCGGCCATGAGCAGGTATTCGGCTGCAAGCTCGAGACGTAATTCCCGCATCAAGTCAATGTACTCCATATATTGGCGGGTGATCTCGGCAATGGGTATATCTAAGATATCGAGGTTTTGCCGTTTTATCAGATAGAGCAGCAGATCAAGCGGGCCCTCGAAAGCCTCCAGAAACACTTGCAAGGCATCGGGTGGAATATAAAGGTCGTTCGGTGGCTCGCCCAACGGCTCGCCTCGTATTCGCGCCAGCGGCGGATGTTCTACCTCAAGCTCGATCACCTTCACACTCTCCCCACTCAACGATAAACCAGCCCCATAGCGCGCCGTACTTCATCCATGGTCTCCTCGGCTTGCTCCCGTGCCGCCTGCGTGCCTTCGTTGAGAATGATGCGTACCAAGCCCGGATCGGCTTCAAATTCCGCTGCGCGCTCCTGGAAGGGCTTGAGTTCATGCAGAACCGCCTTGATCACCGGTTGCTTGCATTCGACGCATCCGATGCCAGCGCTGCGGCAGCCTTCTTGCGCCCAGGCGCGGGTTCTATCGTCCGAATAGACTTGGTGCAATTGCCACACAGGACACTCCTCTGGATCGCCCGGATCAGTGCGCCTTACCCGCGCCGGATCGGTGGGCATGGTGCGAATCTTATGTTCAACCACTTCAGGAGAATCACGTAGAGCGATAGTATTGTGGTAAGACTTCGACATCTTGCGTCCATCCAGCCCCGGCATCTTCGAAGCGGGCGTCAGCAAAGGTTGAGGTTCAGGCAGGATGATGCGGCCACCGCCTTCCAGATAGCCGAACAGACGTTCGCGGTCACCCAGAGAAATGTTTTGCTGAGCTTCGAGCAGTGCGCGCGCCACATCAAGCGCCTCCGCATCACCCTGCTCTTGGTAGCGGCGACGCAGTTCGCGGTACAGGCGAGCATTTTTCTTGCCCATTTTGCTTACGGCCTGTTCCGCCCGTTCGGTGAAGTCATGTTCGCGGCCATAGAGATGATTAAAGCGCCGGGCCACTTCACGCGTTACCTCGAGATGAGGCACCTGATCCTCTCCCACGGGGACTTGCCCTGCCCGATAGAGCAGAATATCGGCGCTCATCAACACCGGATAGCCGAGAAAGCCGTAAGTCGCAAGATCCTTGTCTTTGAGTTGCTCCTGCTGGTCTTTGAAGCTGGGAACGCGTTCCAGCCATCCCAAAGGGGTCGACATGGATAGCAACAGATGCAACTCCGCATGCTGTGGAACCCAGGATTGCACGAATATAGTAGCCGAGCTTGGATTTACACCCGCCGCCAGCCAGTCGATCACCATTTCATAGGCACTGTCCGGAATACCGCGTGGATTCTCATAATGGGTCGTCAGAGCATGGAGATCGGCCACGAAAAAAAAGCATTCATGCGTGTGTTGCAATTCGACCCAGTTTTTGAGAACGCCATGATAATGTCCTAGATGCAGGCGTCCGGTGGGGCGCATGCCGGATAGCACGCGATTATTGGCAGGTGCGGCAGAATTCATGGGATGCGCTATTTACCTCGTTGGATGAGTCATCATGTCTGGAAACCCATCGGCTTCAGAAAGAAATCACGGCAGCGAATAGATATTGGTTTTCTTCGGAGAACTATTTTTCCTCATATGAGCTCAAAATCAGTTCCGCCACTCGCCACGCCAAACCCCTATCCGACAGGCTTCTATGAAAGGGAAGGCAGGCCGAACACTCCATATATGATGTGGTTGAGCCAACTGACGGAAGGGTAGAGGATGAAGCCCAACACGGGAGTAATCAAAAGAATTATGAGAATCAGCATGCCATACGGCTCGATTCTGTCCAGCACATCCGCCATGCGAGCAGGCACCAGCCCGGCCAGCACCCGCCCACCATCCAGCGGAGGAATGGGCAACAAGTTCAAGACCATGAGCACCAGATTAAAAATGATACCGGCTTCCCCCATGAGCACCATCGGTTCAGCCCACATGAGTCCCCCCATGACCAAGGCGACGCCGATTTTCATAATGATCGCCCAACCCAGAGCCATCAACAGATTAGCGCCCGGACCCGCCGCTGCGACCAATGCCATGTCGCGACGTGGATGCCTCAGGTTGTTGAAATTCACGGGCACCGGCTTGGCCCAACCGAAGAGAAACGGGCTGTGCATCAAAAGCAGCGCCGCCGGCACGATAATCGTGCCAACCAAATCGACATGCCGCAGCGGATTGAGGCTCAAGCGACCCAACATCTGGGCAGTGGTGTCGCCCAGCAGTTTAGCCGCATAACCATGCGCCGCCTCATGCAGCGTCACCGCGAAAAGAACCGGCAGAATCCAGATACTGGCAGCTTGAATGATTTGATCAAGGTTCATGGTTGCGAAATTATGCCTTATCTTGGTGAAAGTTGAAGGATGTCATTCAGCACTGGAGGAACCTGCCCTGTTAAGGAAGTGTAACAAGGCAAACAGAGACTGCGGTCCACTTTTCATCGCCGTAGAGTGTTCATAAAGCCATCAGACTCCAGGCAGATGGGCAACATCACCTTTCCCTTGCCGCAAGATCTCCGGCGTGCCGCCATACAAATCTACGATGGTGGTAGGCTCAAGGCCGCAATTTCCGCCGTCTATGATTAGCTCAACCTGGCGTTCCAGGCGTTCGCGGATCTCCATGGCATCGGTCAGAGGATGCTCATCGCCCGGTAGGAGCAGTGTACTGCTCATCAAGGGCTCGCCTAATTCTTCCAGCAGACATTGAGAAATTGGATTCTCAGGCACGCGCAACCCGATGCTCTTGCGTTTTGGATTCTGCAAGCGGCGCGGGACTTCGCGCGTGGCCGGCAAAAGAAAAGTATAGGGGCCGGGAGTCAGTTGCTTCATTAAACGATAGGAAAAATCATCGACTTTGGCGTAGGCGGAGATTTCCGATAAATCGCGGCACACCAAAGTAAAGTGGTGGTTGGCATCAAGTTGCCGAATCCGGCGAATTCGCTCCTGGGCGGCCTTGTTGCCTAAAGCGCAGCCGATGGCATAGCAGGAGTCGGTTGGATAGACGATCACGCCACCATTACGCACGATCTCAACCGCCTGACGGATCAAGCGTAATTGGGGATTGATCGGATGTATAGTGAAAAACTGGCTCATTACGGCTCAAGTATTTTTTACAAATTATCTCGGAGGCGCTCATTAAATTAAACAAGATGAATTCAGTGCCAAGCAGACTTGCTCAAGATGCAACGCCCATCAGGCAGACAGGTAAGTTTCAAACGCCACGATTGCCTTGCAATACACTACCGCCCCCCATAATCAGGGTTTTCTTTGCATGTATCATACCTTGTCAGCAAGTGACGCGCAGTTCAGTATGGCGTATTCTTTCAATAAATTGATTATCTAAGTCGGGTTTGTTCTTGTGAAACTGTTATACGATTTTTTCCCGGTAATTCTGTTTTTCATCGTCTATAAATTCTATGGGGCGATCCCGCCGGAAGCGATTCATGCCATCAACCCATGGCTGCCATTAACGCTGGTTCCGGGTGAGCATGGAGACGCCATATATCTAGCCACTGCAGTGGCTATAGTGGCTTCATTTGTCCAGGTGGGATTTTATTGGTTGAGGCACAAACGTTTTGAAACCATGCATCTTGTTTCCCTGGTGCTGATCGCTTTGTTTGGCGGAGCCACGCTTTACTTGCACAACCCAGAATTCATCAAATGGAAGCCTACCGCAATCAACTGGTTGTTCGGAATCGCTTTTCTTGGAAGCCAGTTTGTCGGTAAAAAACCCTTGGTTGAACGCCTCATGTCTCACGCCATCCACGTACCTCCACTCATATGGAGGCGCCTCAACCTCGGCTGGGTCGGCTTTTTCTTCCTATCCGGCGCGCTCAATATCTGGGTGGCCTATCAATTCAGCCAGGAAATCTGGGTGGACTTCAAACTTTTCGGCATGCTGGGCCTGAGCATCGCCTTCATTGTAGTGCAAGCTTTGTATCTTGCTCGCTTCATGCAGGAAGCGGAGCCGGCCAACAACGAGTAACGCGCCGCCATGCTTTACGCCATTCTTGCCGAAGACACACCCAACAGCCTGGATAGGCGCCTGGCGGCTCGCCCCGCGCATCTCGCCCGTCTCCAGGCGCTGCTCGATGCCGGCCGATTGGTGCTGGCAGGCCCACTTCCCGCCATTGATACCCCTGACCCTGGACCAGCCGGTTTCAGCGGCAGCCTGGTGGTAGCTGAATTCGACTCCCTGAGCGCCGCTGAAGCATGGGCGAACGAAGACCCTTATAAAGCGGCCGGCGTCTATGCACGAGTGAAAGTGCGCCCTTTCAAACAGGTCTTTCCATAAAAACGGACACACATGAACATCTGCTCGCGGAGCGCCTTTCCCGCCCTGTTCAGACCCTGAATAAATGCTGTCTGTAGTAACGCAATTCCTCGATTGAATCGCGCACGTCTTCGAGCGCCAAATGGCGCGAATCCTTTTTGATCCCCTCAGCCACCTCGGGATACCAGCGCTTAGCCAGCTCCTTCAATGTGCTGACGTCCAGATTGCGATAATGAAAGTAAGCTTCCAGTTCCGACATCAAGCGCGCCATGAAACGACGATCCTGGCAGATGCTGTTACCGCACATGGGTGAAACCTTCGGTGGAACCCATTCCTTCAGGAACGCCAATGTACGCGCTTCGGCGCATGCCGTATCGCACGCGCTGGCACGCACGCGTTCCAGCAAACCAGATTGCCCGTGGTGGCGCTGATTCCATTCATCCATGGAGGCCAGCATGGATTCCGGTTGCCTGATCGCAAGCACAGGACCTTCAGCCAGAATATTCAAATCCTTGTCGGTCACGATCGTGGCGATTTCAATGATTTCATCACGAGAGGGATCGAGGCCCGTCATTTCTAGATCGATCCAAATCAGATTGTCGGAGCTGCGTGCCATGATGAATCCTTTTAGTCAAAGTTTACCAATCGTTCTATCTTACGGCATTTGCCGTTTTAACCCGAATTTCATCTTCAGGATGCGGTGAGGGCATCGAACCGATCGCTTTGAATCAACCCTCTCTGAATAAGAGAAGACTTAACGCCAGAAAGCGGATAGATGTAATAGGCGGGTTCAGGTCCCAAGTAATGCATCTTCCGGAATTAAAGGTACAATACATCTCAATTTCCAGCACAATCGAATCAAATGCCCCCATTTACTCTTGCATTTCTGCTCGCCGTACTCCTTGGCCTTGGCTTACGGCTATGGTTGAGCTTGCGTCAGATCCGCCATGTGCGCGCATATCGGGCGAGTGTTCCTGAGCCGTTCGCCCGCGCCATTTCGCTCGATTCACATCAAATAGCGGCCGCTTACACGATCGAGCGAGCTTATTTCAGCATGTTTGAAAACGCCGTCGAAGCGGCGGTCGTCCTGATATGGACACTCGGCGGAGGACTCGATGCGCTCGACAGGGCTTGGCTCTCGCTACATATCCCCGCTTTGTTCACCGGCACTGGCGTTCTCATCAGCGTTTTTTTGCTGATGGGACTCCTTGAACTGCCGTTTACTCTATGGCGTACGTTCGTAATCGAAGCCAAATATGGTTTTAATCGCACCACCATCAAACTATTTCTTGTGGATTTATTCAAGCAATCTGTCTTGACTGTACTTATCGGCGTTCCTTTAGTGTTGGCCGTTCTTTGGCTGATGCAGGCCATGGGCTCGCTCTGGTGGCTATGGGTTTGGGTGGTGTGGATGGTTTTCAGCCTGGGTATGACCTGGGCGTATCCGCGTTTCATCGCGCCGCTATTCAATAAATTTACACCACTCGACAACCCCGAGCTGCGCAATCGCATCTCGAAGCTGCTACAACGCTCGGGTTTCCATTCCAACGGTATATTCGTCATGGATGGATCGCGCCGCTCTGGACATGGCAATGCCTATTTCACTGGATTTGGGCGCAATAAACGCATCGTTTTCTATGACACTTTACTCGAGGCGCTCACCCCTGAGGAAATCGAAGCCGTCCTTGCCCACGAACTGGGGCATTTTCGCCGTCATCATATATTGATCAGCATGCTGATGATGACGGCATCGAGCCTGGGCGCCTTTGCCTTGCTGGCGTGGCTCATGCAGCAAAGCTGGTTCTATTTGGATCTGGGAGTAATGCATCCGTCCACCTGGATGGCATTGGTATTGTTCATTATTGCTCTGCCGCAATTTACCTTTTTCCTCACTCCTCTGTTCTCCTGGAGATCTCGAACTCAGGAATTCCAGGCCGATGATTACGCCAGATCTTTCACCGGTGCCAGGCCACTTATCAATGCCCTGATCAAACTCTATAGGGACAATGCCAGCACCTTGACGCCCGACCCACTGTACTCGGCCTTTTATGACTCGCATCCTCCTGCCCCCATCCGCATCCGGCACTTGCTGGATGCCTCCGGGCCGGATGATGCCCTCATCCAAACCTCCTCGGGATGATGCGCCACGAACCCATCAACTCTGGCGGCAGCTCCCTAGCCCAGGGGTACGACCCGCTCATCCGGTCGCTGATAAAGTAAGAGTCAAGGAGATATCGCAATGACTGAAGCGCACTGTGAACTGACTACCAAAAAATGCAAACCTTGCGAAGGAGTCATAGCGCCTTTGGATCGCGCCAAAATCCTGGAACTGATGAAACAATTGCATTCCGGTTGGACGCTTTCTGAGGATTCCAAGGAGATAACGCGCGTTTTTAATTTCGCCAACTTTTTTGAAACCATGGCTTTTGTCAATGCCTGTGCCTGGATCGCTCATCGCGAGAATCATCATCCCGATCTTGAGGCCGGTTATAACTATTGCCAAGTAAAATACAGCACCCATGCCATCGACGGCCTTTCGGAAAACGACTTTATTTGTGCCGCCAAAGTCGACGAGCTGGTTGCGTGAACGAAGTCGCGCGGGTCGCTGCCCGCTTCGGGGCGGAACTGATTCTAAGAATGGGCGACGGAGAGTTGCGAAGAGCAGTGGCGCGCCGCAATCTAGCCAAAGATCAGCCTCCTCATCTGCGCGCCGCCGTGTGCGGAGATTTTGTTAACTTCGAAGACCATTCGCAAGAGAAACGCGTCGTTGTCGGCCTCAGGCCTAGAAAAAACATCCTGCTGCGTCCCAACCATCGGGGCCGCCCGCTGGCAACGGCAGCAAATATTGATCAGGTGCTGATCGTAATCGCACCCTGCCCCGCACCCGACTTGCGGATGATAGACCGCTATCTCGCCGCGATCGCCGCCATGCCCTCCGAAGCGGTCATTGTGATTAACAAAGTCGATTTACTCGAAACGGCTAGAGACGAGTTGATGGAAAGCACGGCGGCTCTCTATACAGGACTGGGTTTCCCTGTAATTCACGTCAGCGCAGCAACTGGCGAGGGAATCGATGAAATTGAAAAACACCTGCAAGGCAAAACCACCCTGCTCGCTGGACAATCCGGAGTTGGAAAATCATCTCTCGCACGCGCCTTGATTCCAGACATCGACATTCGTATCGGACAACTATCCGCTGTGCATGGCGAGGGCTGTCATGCCACCAGTCTGGCCCGACTCTATGGCTTGGATAGCAGCGGCGAGCTAATCGATTCTCCGGGCGTACGTGGTTTTTCGCCTTACCAGGCAAAAGCAAACGCTTTGGCAGTCGCATTTCCGGAAATCACCGGTGAAGCACTCCATTGCCGGTTCCATGATTGCCAGCACACGGCCGAACCGGGTTGTGCGATTAAATTCGCCGTGAATGAGGGGCGCATCACCTCAACACGTCTACGCCATTACCTTGAAATATACGCTGAAACAAAGCGCTCTTGACTCATGATGAATGCATTGATTCTTCTTTTCCTCGGCCTGTCGCTGGTGTTTCTCGGGCTGGCTTTGATCGGCGCGCACAAACCTCGCCTCGCATGGGCATCCTCACGGCGTAAGGCTCTGTTCCGATGGAGTTTGCTTTCGCTGTTGAGCTATGTCCTCATGGCCATTCTGCTCAGCGTCAAGGTCATCGACCAGCGAGGGTATGATGCCCGCTTCGCTCAGCTCGGCGAAGTACTCAGCCGGGAGGCCAGCGCATCGCCCGTCCTCCGAGCAAATGTAGATGCAGATGGAAAACCGTTTGTCCGGCCTGAGCATTACAGTTGATCACCACCCGATAACCCGCTTCCGCGATGCCAGCCTGTGCAGCCACCTCCTTGGCGACTATATGGAGGCGCCCAATCAGTTCGGCATCCTCTGGCGCCAGATCATTCAGCGTCGGTATATGTTTTCTCGGGATGATCAACACATGAGTTGGCGCCTGCGGGTTTATATCGCGAAACACCACCGCGTCTTTGTCTTCATACACAATTTCGGCGGGAATCTCACGGTTGGCTATCTTGCAAAACAAACACTCTGACATCGAGTTCATCTCCTTATATTCAGGGATACTTTAACGGCCTGTTGTTAATATTCACGGCGCAATTCGAAAGCTCGCGTCAAAGTGCCGCTATCAAGGGATTCGAGCTCACCTCCCATGGGCACACCCTGCGCCAGCCGGGTCACCCTGACGCCGAAGGGATGTGCCATCTCACTGATGTAATGCGCCGTGACTTCTCCTTCCACGCTAGGGCTGATCGCCAAAACCATCTCCTTGATCTCTCCCTCTCGCAAGCGCTGCTCCAGCCGGTCCATGCCCAATTCCTCAGGTCCGATACCGTCCAGAGGCGACAACCGACCCATGAGTACATGATAACGCCCGCGAAAATGAATAGCATGGTCCATCGCGGCGAGCTGGGCCGGATTTTCCACCACGCAAAGGAGATCGGATTGACGGCGCGGATCAGAGCATATGGAGCACAGCGGGGTTTCGCTGAAATTGCGACACTGCTCACAATGCCCGAGTCGCTCCACAGCCTGGCGCAATATCTCGGCAAGATGCAATGCTTTGTGCCGATCGCGCTCAAGCAGGTGGAAAGCGATGCGGCTGGCGGACCGAGGGCCGACACCGGGTTGACACCTCAGTGCCTCGATCAACTGCTCGAGTAGTGGAGTGATACTCATGCCGGGCAATCATTCAGAAGGGCAGATTCATGCCCGGCGGAAGATTGACGCCGGCAGCCATATTGGCGAAACGCTCCTTGGTGGCAGCGTCGATCTTATGGGCCGCATCATTTATTGCTGCCGCCACCAAATCTTCCAGCATGTCTTTGTCATCGCTCAGCAGACTCGAATCGATATGTACACGTCGCGCTTCGTGCCGCCCCGTCATGACGATACTGACCAGTCCGCCACCCGCCTCTCCGGTGACCTCCATGGTAGCGAGTTCTTCCTGGGCCTTTTGCATTTCAGCCTGCATCTTCTGGGCCTGCTTCATTAAATTCCCTATCGCACCTTTCATCTTGATTACCTCTGTTTTGATCGTTCTTCATCGGAAACGGCTTCAATCGAACCGGGAATGATCTTCCCATTGAATCGTTCTTTCAAGGCGCCGACCAGCACATCGTTTTCTATCGCCTTCTCCGCTTCCATCCGATTCCTGGCCGCTTCGCGCTCACGTTGTGCTGCAGGCGTATCCTCATTTTCCTCGACAACGCGAAATTCAAGGCGAACGGATTGACCATCAAGCTTGGCTAAGGCTTCAGTCAAACGTTTTTTGCTCGTCTCCGTGAGCAATCCTTCGAATTTTCGCGCCAGACTCAGGCGATATCGGCCGCCATCGATCGATTCAAGCACGCAATGGCTGGCCAGCTCAGCCGTCAGACCTCGCAATTTCAACAGAGAAAGCCGGCCAGCCCAATCCAGAGTGTCCGCAATAGCATCGTTGGTTTGCCCTGTTTCTTCAGATGGAAAACTTGGCGTTGGGGGAGCTTCGCCTTTATGCCCTTTCGAACCACGGTTTTGCTCATCTTTTAAAGAAAGCGAAAAAGCAGGTTGCGATGAGGACTTTGGAAGCACGTCTCGCCCTTTCGGCGGATGACCGGGATCAATCACTTCATCCCCCGCCGGTTGAAAGGCCAGCATCCGCAAAAGAATCATCTCAAATCCGCTCCGAGGATCGGCGGCGAACGGCAAATCACGGCGGCCGATAAGAATGATCTGGTAAAAGAGTTGCACGTCCTGCGGCGAAAATTCGGCGGCAAGAGCATGCAATTCAGATGATTCTTCCTGCAAAGCCGAAGGAACCAGCTGAAGCAATGCCACGCGATGCAACACAGTGAGCAGTTCCGCAAGCACCAAGAAATAGTCCGCAGCCATCTCATCCAGCGGCTTCACCGCCGCCATGAGCCTTGCTCCGTCTCTTTTAGCCAGAGCATGCAACAAAGGGAATACTGCCTCACGGGGGACGGTGCCGAGCATTTCCCTGACTTCGCTTTCGGTCACTTGCCCACCACCAAACGCAATAGCTTGATCGAGCAGGCTCAGGGCGTCGCGTAAACTGCCATCGGCGGCGGACGCCAGCAACCGTATGCCGCCCGGTTCGCCCTTCATTCCTTCGTTTTGCAGAACCCGGCTCAGATGCTGGGCGATGTCCTCATCGGAAATCCGCCTGAGGGCGAACTGCACGCAGCGCGACAGAATCGTGGCCGGAAGCTTTTGCGGATCGGTTGTGGCAAGCAAAAATTGAACATGCGCTGGCGGTTCTTCGAGTGTTTTCAACAGCGCATTGAAGCTATGCCCGGAAAGCATATGCACTTCGTCGATGAGATAGACCTTGTAGCGCCCATGGACTGGAGCATATTGCACGTTTTCCAGTAACTCCCGCGTATCCTCGACTTTGGTGCGGGAGGCCGCATCCACTTCGATCAAGTCGATGAAGCGCCCCTCATCGATCTCGCGGCAGGAGCGGCATTCTCCACAAGGGGTGGAACTCACGCCCTGTTCGCAATTGAGGCACTTCGCCAACAGGCGCGCAAGCGTGGTCTTGCCTACTCCACGCGTGCCGGTAAACAGATAAGCCGGGTGGATCCGCCCGCTGTCGAGCGCGTTGATCAAGGCACGACGCACCGGAGCTTGTCCGACCAGTTCGTCGAAGCGGCGGGGACGCCATTTGCGTGCGAGGGCTTGGTAGCTCAATGTAACGCTCAACGGAAGGAAGTCCCTAAAAAAGGGAGGCGGCCCGTACCAGCCCTCCCCGGCGCACGAGTTCGCTGCTGCCGTTGCTCCCTTCCGGGCCTGGCGGGGTTCACAGCGTATCGTCGCGGGGAACCGATACGAGCCACCATAAACGAATTCTAGCCGCCTGTCTTAGGCGCTGCACTATGTGTCATAATATTTCATTGCCGCAGCCCCAGTCAATCGAGAGGCGCGCAACTCCGATACATCCGGGCAGGCGCATCTGGCAGTTGTTCGGCACGCTGACCAAGGGAAAAATTCAACATGAATAGCTGACCGTCAATTAACATTCTAAATTCCAATATAATGAGTGAATATCAAAAGGGCATCCGTGAATAAACTCTTCGATCAAGGCAATCTCAACTGGCATGTGCTTGCTCAGGAATACGGCATTCCCTGGGGATTCAAGCTAGCGGCAGCGTTAGCAATACTCTTCATAGGTCTATGGCTGACGGGCGTGGTCACCCGTTTAACAGCCAAGGCACTTTCCGCAGCACGCATGGATTCCATGCTGGTGCGCTTCCTCGACTCCATCCTCAGAATCCTGCTTCGGGTGGTGGTGGTCATCATTGCGCTGGGACAGCTCGGGGTGCAGACCACTTCGCTGATCGCGATTTTGGGTGCCGCCGGTCTGGCTGTCGGTCTGGCCCTGCAAAGCTCGCTTTCCAATTTCGCCGCCGGCGTGCTGCTGCTGGTGTTCCGCCCGTTCAAATCGGGGGATTTCGTCGAGGCCGGGGGCGTCACCGGCGTGGTGGAACACATCCGCGTGTTCAATTCGGTGTTGCGCACGCCCGACAACCGTGAGATCACAGTGCCCAACGGGCATATCTACAACGGCGTCATCACCAATTACTCGGCGCGCGATACCCGCCGCATCGATCTAGTGATCGGCATCGGTTATGACGACGACATCCGCAAGGCCAAGCAGGTGATCGAGTCGGTGCTCGCTGCTGACGAACGGATATTGAAAGATCCCGCCGCCACTTGGGGGGTGATGGATCTAGGCGATAGCAGCGTCAACCTGTTCATACGTCCGTGGGTCGCAGCCTCGGATTACTGGAATACCCGCTGCGACCTGCTGGAAACCCTGAAGACCCGCTTCGACGCCGAAGGCATCAACATCCCCTATCCGCAGATGGATGTTCACCTGCAGACGAAGCCGGCAGCGAGCGGCTGAGGCCAGGACGAACAACAAAGGCAAAACCAACGGCAGCAACCAGGCAGACGGCCGATCGCAGCGGCGGGAAAAACCCGCCACTTTTCCGAATCTGGCTATGCTATTGCCCCTTGTGTTCGGTCATGACCGGCCTTCTTTGCCCTGCAATGCACGCGCCGCCACCGCAAGCGCCGCGCCTACTGACGCAATTCCTCCGCCTCGCGCAAAACGGCGATCTGCCCTGGCAAAGGCGCTTTCTAGCGATGGATACGGGCATCGAATGGCAGTTTGCGCTCGATCAGGCGGGCGGCGATGGCGAGCCGTTCGAAGCGCTCCACCCGAAAGCGTAACAGCTCCAGCTCGCCCAGTTCTATCCGTTGCATGGCTTCCTCGGCCAGCAGGTCTTCCGCCATCAGAGCGGCCCAGAAGGGAAGGATCAGTTCTGCGTGGTTGATCTGATGCATGCGGTTTTCTCCTTTCGTTGCCATGGGAAACGTGATTTCGTCCGGCCTGCACAAGAACCCGTTGGCGAGCCCAACCAGGCCAGAAGACCGAACCTGAAACGCTGCAACCCAAACAAAATCATGGCCTCCCCATTGCCCAAGATGGGCCAAATAAAAGATCGATATGGACACTTTAGGCATTAGCTAAGCAAGCGCTCAAATGCCGCCTGTCCGTGACAGACATGCATTCGGCAGATGGGGAATATTCTTCCGCTCCGGGTGTTGGCGTATACGTGATCACGATCTCATAGCCTGCGCCGGTTTACCCACCCACCCTTCAAGAGGCAACGACATGCCCTCACCGCTGTGGCTTTTCGCATCCATTCCTTTGCTGCTGCTGGCCGCCGTGCTGTTTGAGCGCGGCGCGCTGGTGCGTCACTGGCCGGCGCTGGGCGCCGTGCTGCGGCACGGCCGCTGGCCGCGCCCACTGGCGCTCACGCATGGCTTTTTGATCCTGGCCTTCCCGCTGCTGATGGTCAGCGGCGTGGCGCTCTATTACCCACCCTGGCACGCTATCCTCATCCCCTGGCTACGCCTCATGAAAAACCTGCATGTGTGGCTGGGCATCGCATTTGCGGCGCTGTTGCTGGCCGCGGCGCTGGGAGCGATCGGCAGGCCGCGGCGGGCGCGGCGCATCGACTGGCTGATCACCGGCTTGCTCAGCGCTCTGGTGGCGCTCACCGGCTTCGCCTTGTGGCTGCCCGGCCGCTTCCCCCGCAGCTGGGATGCGGTGGCGTTCGGCATCCACGGCTGGGCCGCCTGGATATGGTTTGCCTGGATCGGCTTCCACGCCTTGCTGCGCCTATTCTCCTTTCAGCAGCAGCATCCGCTGAACGCACGTTTCGACTATCGCCGCCGCAGCAGCGTGCTAGGACTTCTTGGGCTGGGCGGGCTGGCCACCGGCACCCTGAGCCTGCTGGGCAATGCCCGCCTGCGCCGCAGCGCAACCCTGCGCGCCGCCGAAAGCGCGCCCCCCAACCCTGCCGCAGGCACGCCACACGTCCCGCGAGCGCCGGTATTCCCCGCTTATTACACTTTCACCGGAAGTTACCCCACCATAGACCCCGCCACCTACCGCCTGCGGGTGGAGGGGCTGGTGGAACGGCCACTTTCGCTCAGCCTGAAAGAACTGGAAGCCCTTGGGATGGTGTCGGTGCGGCGCACTTTTACTTGCGTTACCGGCTGGAGCGTGCCGGACGTACTCTGGACGGGCATGCGGCTCAATACCTTGCTCACGCTAGCCGGCACCCAATCCTCCGCGACCCATCTGATTTTTCATTCCGCCGACGGGACGTATGTGGATGAACTTACGCTGGAACAAGCCAGTCTTCCTGGCGTGATCCTCGCTTGGCGTATCAACGGCGCACCACTGCCGCGTGAAGGCGGCTATCCCATCCGCTTGGTGGTGCCTCCCATGTATGGATATAAATCAGTGAAATGGGTGGATCGCATCGTTGTCACGGACAAGGGTGTGACCGGCACCTGGGAACGCTACGGCTATCCCAGTAATGCCTGGATTACATGAACCTGAGTCTTGCGTTCAGAGCGCTTGCTGTTTGCAAGCGGATTCGCTAGGATACGCAAATTCTGATTAGGCGCGTAGCTCAGCTGGTTAGAGCACCACCTTGACATGGTGGGGGTCGTTGGTTCGAGTCCAATCGCGCCTACCAGTTTCCCTCATCAGCCTCCACTGGCCATCCAATTAGGCTTCCCTTCGCTGCATAATCTTCAACTCCTGATTGTGACGGTCTTGGCGCGAATCTTTCACCCTTGGGGTAAGATAAAATTTCCGAGATATTCGCTCGCAAGGAATATTTGCTGAGAATACGCCTTCCGGCGATCACCCAGTGAACTATCGGGGCCAGGGCAAGGTAAAATCCGCCCCTTTCAAAACCCCACGTTTCAGCCGATGCCTTCTATCCATAAAGATCAGGGTGATTTTTCACCTATCCCCAACTTTCATGTGCCGCTTCCTTCCAATAAAGGCGCGGTCGACACCTTGGCCCATCTGCCGACCACAGCACTTGGACTCGCCGCCGCAGAGGCGGCAGCGAAACACCCAGGGCCGGTATTACTGCTGACCCCAGACACCCAAAGCGCCTGGGAACTCGAAAATACGCTCGAATTTTTTGCTGGAAACGCTTTTCCAGTAATGCATCTCGAAGATTGGGAAACTCTGCCCTATGATGTGTTTTCACCCCATGATGACATCGTTTCTCAACGACTGAGCGTACTTCATCGCCTTCCTTCCCTACGTCGGGGGGTCTTGATCGTGCCGGTCGGCACACTGCTGCACCGCCTGGCGCCACCGGAATTTATCCGCGGGCGGGTGCTGAACCTGAAAAAAGGCCAGCGTCTAGATCTCGAGCGCTTTCGACGTGAACTGGAAGCAACAGGATATCGCGCCGTTTCCCAGGTCATGAGTCATGGGGAATTCGCTGTACGCGGGGAATTACTCGATCTCTATCCCATGGGGCGCCCTTTACCCATCCGCATCGATTTGTTCGATGAGGAGATCGAGAGCCTGCGAGAATTCGATCCGGAAACGCAGCGCTCTGCCGATCCTCTGGAGAGTGTCGAACTTATGCCGGGTCACGAGTTCCCGTTCGACGAACAGGCGATAAAGTATTTCCGCCGGCGTTACCGGGAACGTTTCGAAGGTGATCCGCAAGCCAGTCAGATTTACCGCGGCGTCAGTGAAGGGCAGCCGCCGGGCGGCATCGAATATTATTTGCCGCTGTTTTTCGAACACACAGCCACCTTATTCGATTATCTTGCTGAAAACAGCCTGCTCATTCTCACCCGGGATGTGGAAGCCGCAGCGCAAAATTTCTTGCAGGAAGTCGCGGAACGTTATGAACAGCGACAGCATGACATCGAAAGACCCCTCTTGCCCCCCGAAGAACCCTTCTTGACGTCCGAGGAATTTTCAGCCTCGCTGCGCCGTTTTCCGCGCTTGCAGTTGCTATCGCGCCAGAGCAATGAGCACGCCGATGAAATCGATGCGGACGCGGCTGCTTTGCCGCCTCTTCGGCTGCAGCCGCGCGCCGAACACCCTGCGGCGAGTCTTAAGAAGTTTCTCGATGATCAACCCGCCCGCGTATTGTTCGTGGCCGAATCGACAGGGCGCCGCGAGGCGCTGAACGACACCTTGCGCGGATTCGGAATTCAGCCCCGTCAAGTCGACAGCTGGATAGAATTCTTGCGATCCCCGGAGCGTCTGGCAATCACCGTGGCGCCATTGGGAAAGGGCGTTCTCCTGCGCGGAGCCAACCTCGCCATCGTGAGCGAGAATGAACTGCTTGGCGAACGGGCTCGCCAGCGCCGCCGTCAACGCCGCGCCACCCGGGACGCCGATGCAGTCATCCGCGATCTGACCGATCTCCAAATCGGCGCGCCGGTGGTGCATGAAGATCATGGCGTCGGTCGCTATCGGGGGCTGATGAAACTGGATATCGCCGGAAGTGGCAATGAAACCGAATTTCTCGCCATAGAATACGCAGGCGGCGATCGCTTATACGTGCCGGTGGCCTCCCTGCATCTGATCAGCCGTTACACCGGCGCCAGCCCGAATGAAGCCCCCTTGCACAAGCTGGGCGGTGATCAATGGCAACGCCAGCGCAAGCGTGCTGCTGAAAAAGCCGCCGACGCCGCCGCAGAGCTGCTGGAGATCAACGCGCGCCGCGCGGCCCGCCAAGGGCATTCTTTCCCGATAGACAACGAAGAATACGCCGCCTTCGCAGCCTCCTTCCCTTTTGAAGAAACACCGGATCAACAAAGCGCCATAGACGCCGTGCTCGCCGACCTTGCCGCGCCTACTCCGATGGACCGCGTTGTTTGCGGCGATGTGGGTTTTGGCAAGACCGAAGTGGCCATGCGTGCGGCCTTCGCCGTAGTGCAAAACGGCTATCAGGTAGCGGTGTTGGTGCCGACCACGCTGTTGGCCGAACAGCATGTGAAGAATTTTCGCGACCGTTTCGCCGATTGGCCGGTACGGATCGATTCATTGTCGCGCTTTCGCGGCAAGTCCGAACAAAAAAACACGCTCGAGAACATCGCCAACGGCTCTGTCGATATTGTCATCGGCACCCACAAATTGCTTGCTCCCGAGGTTCGATTCAAGCGCCTTGGCCTTGCCATCATCGACGAAGAGCATCGCTTTGGGGTTCGCCACAAAGAGCGTCTGAAACAATTGCGTGCCGAAGTCGATCTGCTCACGCTCACAGCCACCCCGATTCCGCGCACATTGAACATGTCGCTTTCTGGCTTGCGTGATCTATCGATCATTGCCACGCCGCCACCGCGGCGCCATCAGATCAGAACCTTTGTACACGAATGGAATCCCAGCGTGATCATGGAAGCCTGTGCGCGCGAACTCGGTCGCGGCGGCCAGGTCTATTTTCTGCACAACGAGGTAAAGACTATAGAACCGGCAGCGAGAGACCTGCAAAAGCTCTTGCCGCGGGCACGCATCCAGATCGCGCATGGACAGATGCGCGAACGGGAACTCGAACAAGTGATGCTGGATTTCTACCATCGCCGCTATGACGTGCTGGTCACCACCACCATCATCGAAAGCGGCATCGATGTACCCAATGCCAACACCATCATCATCGACCGCGCCGACAAACTTGGCCTCGCCCAGCTACACCAGCTCAGGGGTCGCGTCGGCCGATCTCATCACCGCGCCTACGCGTACCTCATCGTTCCGCCACGCAAGGCCATGACAGCGGATGCGGTCAAGCGCATCGAGGCCATTGAAACCCTTGGAGATCTGGGCGTCGGCTTCAGTCTCGCCACCCATGACCTGGAAATTCGTGGCGCGGGTGAATTGCTCGGCGAGGATCAAAGCGGGCAGATCCACGAAATCGGCTTCTCACTTTACAATGAGCTGCTCGAACGCGCCGTGGCCGCTCTCAAGGCTGGCAAGCTTCCTGAACTCGATCGTCCTCTGGATCAAGGAACCGAGGTCGATCTCGGAGTGAGCGCCCTGCTACCGGATGACTACGTCAATGACATCCATGCCCGCTTGATACTTTACAAGCGTATCGCCAGTGCGAAAACCGAAGACGAACTGCGTGAATTGCAAGTGGAGCTGATCGATCGCTTCGGCCTGCTGCCGCCTGCGGCTAAAAACCTGTTCGCGGTCACTGAACTCAAGCTCAAACTCACTCCACTGGGCATTCACAAACTTGATATGAGCGCTCATGGAGCGCGCCTGATCTTTTCCGAACAGACCCCAGTGGATCCCGGAAAACTCATTCTGCTTTTGCAGTCGAATCCCAAACGCTACAAACTGGAAGGCCCATACAAACTCAAGGTGTTCGCAAAAATGCCCGCGATCGAAGATCGCCTGCGTACCATCGGGGAAATTATCGAGGCACTAAAAAACTGAGGCGAGTGGCAACAAGCATGACAGTGACGCTTTCCCAACGGCTCCACCCCCCTTATCATGCCACTTTCATTGACCAAAAGCCGGCCATGACCTGGCTATTTCGCGAGTAGTGAGACCATGCACCAAGAGACTTTGCACCGTTTCGAGAAAACCTCCTCTACAGATACAAACAACTCCGACGGATGGACCGTCGAGCGGTTGGTCGATCTGTTTGCGCTGCCGTTTGCCGACCTTCTATACCAGGCTCAACAAGTGCATCGCGCAAACCACGATCCGAACACCGTCCAGCTTTCGAGCCTGTTGTCCATCAAAACCGGCGGCTGCGCCGAAGATTGCGGCTATTGTCCGCAATCGGCCCGCCATGAAAAAACCCTGGCGGCAACCCATTTGATGGAGCCGGAGGCGGTCTTGAAGGCCGCTCGCGAGGCGAAAGCCCAAGGCGCAAGCCGGTTTTGCATGGGAGCCGCCTGGCGGGAACCAAAGGATCGTAACCTCGAGAAAGTTGCCAAAATCGTGGCGGAGGTTAAATCTCTGGGATTGGAAACCTGCGCCACGTTAGGCATGCTGCGCGAAGACCAGGCAATGAAACTCAAAGAGGCTGGACTCGACTACTACAATCACAATCTCGATACCTCTCCGGAATTCTATGGTCACATCATCACCACCCGTACTTACGAGGAGCGTCTTCGCACCTTGGAACATGTACGCGCGGCCGGGATGAAGATCTGCTGCGGCGGCATCGTCGGCATGGGGGAAACGCGCCGCGATCGGGCGGCGCTCATCGCCCAGCTTGCCAACCTCTCGCCTTATCCGGAGTCGGTGCCGATCAATTCGCTGGTCAAGGTCGAAGGCACGCCACTGGCCGACGCGCCGGATCTGGATCCGTTTGAATTCGTGCGCACCATCGCCGTGGCGCGTATCGCCATGCCGCGTGCCTGGGTACGACTTTCCGCTGGTCGGGAAAGCCTGGATGACGCCATGCAAGCACTTTGCTTTCTGGCTGGCGCCAATTCTATTTTCTACGGTGACCGTCTGCTCACGACTGACAATCCTCAAACCGTACGCGACAAACACCTGTTCGCCAGACTGGGTTTGCGTCCCTACGCCGAATGAGACAATACGGTTTTCAGGCGCCTGTCTTTTTGGCGATCAACCATACCGGCGCGTAGGTGAGCGGCACCCCTCGCCCCGGCTTGGCGAAGCGCTCCTTGTAGGCCTGCTCGAATCGCCCCAGCTGCGCCCGCGTCCAGCCGCCCGAAGCCATACCGTTTACTCCCGTGGCGCGAAGATGCTGGAGCACTTCATACGGTCCAGGGAACCAAAGCCGGCGCGTAAAACTGCCGCTCTCAATGCGCTCGACCCCGTCGGGAAGGGCGCAGATCAATGCCGCCTCATCCCGCAAAGCCGGCGCCCCCGCCATTAATCCAAGGAGACGCAACTCCTCGAACTGACGCGGCCCATAGGTGGAAAGCGCAAGTACCCCGCCCGGACGTAAAGCGGCGGCGCTTTTCGTCATTACGCCTGCGATCGACTCAATCCATTGAAGAGTGGAAGTAGAGCAGATCAGATCCAAAGAAGACGGGAAAGCCAGCATTTCCACAGGGCCCGAAAGAAACTCGATCGTGTCGGCGGCAATGCCTTCGCAGCAGGAACGCGCCTCCATCACCAGATCATTCAGCCAAAGTCGTCCGAGGGAGAAACGAGTGGCGAGAGTTCGGCTCAGTTTTCCTGTCCCGCACCCGAATTCGAATGCCTGTTCAAGACGGACAGGCAGACCAACATGCAACAGCCGCTCTACCAAATGGCGAGCGATAAACCCCTGCACGATAGCCTGCGCATCATAACTTTCCAGGCTGCGCCTAAAGCAGGCGCTCACGCGTGCGTAACGATCCGCATCGATTCCGCTTGAATTCATGCAAGCAGCTCCTCCCACGCCGTCCAGCGAGAAAAAGGCGCATGCGGCCCCTGAATACGGATTGGAGTCACGGCGGATTCTTGCCATGCGCGCTCCATGTTCGCGGGCGGGAAAATCCTGTCGTCCAAGGAAAGCCATACGGTCTCGAAAGATGCGGATGCATCGAAAGGCCAGGCGCACACGCCAAGCAGCTCTTCTCTCAACCGCTCGATGTCGGCAGGCATCTGCAGCGGCGGCGCGCCGCAATGTTCGACGAAACGCGCCAGATTGTCTTGGGATAAACGCCTGGCCGTCGCCCTGACCCGAGCCGCAGGAATACCTCGCCTGGCATCTGTTGGGTAGAGTGTCCCGTTGACGGCCACCTTGCGGTGAAAAACGTCACCATGAAGGCGCATCCAGCGAGCCGCTGCCGCTACGCCAAATGAAAACGCCACCAGATAGCAGCGATAATAGGCTTTGATTTCTTCGATCGAGTTCTCAAGACGACGATAATCGTCCATGAACAAGACATCCTGCGCGCCTTGCAAATGAGCAAAGGGCGCGGGGCCCAGCGCCCAACCTCCGAATACGACGATGAGCGCATCGTGACCTTCGCGTTGCAGCCAAAGGCTTCGCATCAGACCCTTTTTGCGAGTTGCAGCATCGCCGCGCTCACCTGCGACAATGCGTCAGGATCGATGATAAAAGGGGGCATGGCATAGACCGTCCGCCCAAAGGGGCGCAGATACACCCCTGTCTTGCGGGCGAGACGATGTGCTTTTTCCATATCGACCTGCCTGTCGAGTTCAATCACACCGATGGCCCCCAAAACGCGCACATCCTCGACCCCGGGTAATCTTCGGGCACTTTCAAGCTCAACAGTCAGTTGCGCCTCGATCGCTTCGACCTGTGCTTGCCAGTCGCCTGTAGCCAATAAATCAAGGCTGGCAATCGCGGCGGAACACGCCAGGGGATTCGCCATGAACGTCGGTCCGTGCATGAATACGCCCGGCTCGCCAGCGGAAATTCCGGCGGCGACCGCCTTGGAGGCGATCGTCACCGCCATGGAAATATGGCCGCCCGTCAACGCCTTGCCAAGGCAAAGGATATCCGGCGTCACTTGGCAATGCTCCATGGCGAACCATTTTCCCGTGCGGCCGAAACCGGTGGCAATCTCATCGAATATAAGCAATACGCCATGGCTTTTGCACAAGGCATGGGCCATCTGTAAGAATTTCGGATGATAAAAGCGCATTCCACCGGCACCCTGCACTACAGGCTCGAGAATCAAAGCGGCGATTTTCTTCCCATGCATCCTCAATAAATCTTCCAATGCGCCCAAGCCATTCTCTTTCGGATCATCGCTCCAGGCGCTGCCAAAAGCGATTGGCGGCGCAGGCAGAAAAAACTGGGGCGTCAGGGCGGCTCCAAAAAACCCGTGCATGCCGGTGTCGGGATCGCACACGCTCATCGCCTTCCACGTGTCTCCATGATAGCCGCGGCGTATGGCGGCAAAATGCGCGCGCTGGTTTTCCCCGCTGGCGATTTGGTACTGAACCGCCATTTTCATCGCGACTTCCACCGCCACCGAGCCACTGTCGCAATAGAAAACGTGCCCCAGCGAGGAAGGCAGCCGACTGAGCAGCCGTTGAGCCAGCGAAATCGCGGGTTCATGCGTGAGGCCGCCAAACATGACGTGCGGCATGCGTTCCAGTTGCGCCTGCATCGCCCCGACGATCGCCGGATGGCGGTGCCCATGAATCGCGCACCACCATGAAGACATGCCATCGATAATTCGGCTGCCATCTTCAAGGACGAGCCAAATACCATCGGCCTCACGCACGAGATATCTTGGATCAGGGTGCAAGGCGCTCGAATAGGGATGCCACAGGTGTCGGCGATCGAAATCCATCCAGTCGGATGCCGTCTTAAATGGAAAATTGATATTGCTTTTCGGCACGAAAGTCTCTTCAGTCATCAAGACTCAGATCGGAAGGTTTCATTTTTCTCATCGACCCTATTACATGATTGATCGAAAACCGCCCGAACCGGGTCGAGATCAAGGCGTTCCATCGCAGCAGACAAGCTTTTGGCGTCGAGCTCGGCAAGAAAAGGCAGGCGACCCAGGCCGGTGACCCCGCCCATTTCCAGAATGCTGGATTCGACCTCTGGCTCGGCATCACCGATGAAAACCACGCCCAGTATCCGACACCCGCGACTTCGCAAGGCCATCAGAGACAGCAAGGTGTGGTTGATAGTGCCAAGGCGCGTCCGTGCGCACAAAATCAACGGCTGTCCCCAGCGGTCGATCATATCGAGGTAGAGCATCTGCCGGTTGAGGGGCGCCATCAGACCGCCCGCTGTCTCGATCACCACCGGCGTGCGGCATCGCGGCAGGGAAAGCGCCTGGGGGACGATGCGTATGCCTTCGCTTTGCGCCGCAAGATGCGGCGAAGCCGGACGGCGCAAACGATACACTTCTGGCAGGATCGTGCAGCCACTGAGTCGGGCCACGACTTCGCTGTCGGTTTCGCCGTCAAGGCCGGCCTGCACGGGCTTCCAGTAACTGGCCTTCAGCTGGGCACACAAGCCGGCACTGAATACGGTTTTTCCCACATCGGTATCCGTGCCGGTGACCACCACCGCGTTCATCCGGCGTCCTCCTGTAACTGACGGCCCAATGTCTCAAACAGGCCGGTGATGGCCTGATTGTCCACATTACCCGTGATGGAAATACGCAACCTTGCCGTCCCCCGCGGCACTGTGGGTGGGCGAATACCACGCACATCGAATCCAGCCGCTTGCAAGGCGGCAGCATGTCTCATGGCCGTTTTGTCTTCGCCTAGTATCACCGGCATTACTTGACTCTCAAAGCCGCTCAAGCCACACGTTCTAGCCGCCTCTCGGTGCGCATGGGAGATACGTGCTATCGCTACCTCCTGAAGCTCTGGCTTTGCTTGCAAAAGACGCAGTGACGCTCTCACCAAGGCAGCGGTCAAAGGAGGCGGCGAAGTGGCGAATATGAAAGGACGGGCACGATTGATCAAGGTGTCGATCAATACCCGGGGAGCAAGAATCAATCCACCGGCAATCCCCAGGGCTTTACCGCAGGTATGGATGGAAATATGAGGAAGATCGATCAATCCATGCGCCAAGCCGCGTCCCTGCGGCCCAAAGACCCCCGTGGCATGAGCTTCGTCCACTATCAGTAAGGCATCCGTTTCTGTCGCCAGCGCCGCCAGCTCCGCAAGCGGTGCGAAATCGCCCTCCATGGAATAGAGACTCTCAACGGCTATCCACAGAGTGCCGCGCCCACCTTCTTCGCGCCAGCGGCGGGCGATCTTGCGGGCATGATCCACCGCATTATGAGCAAATGCGGCCGTGCGAGCGCGCCCCAGACGCATGCCTTCGTGAACACTGGCATGGATGAATTCATCGTAGATCACGAGATCGTCACCAGCGGGCAGACTGGAAAAGACGGCCTGATTGGCCTGAAAGCCCCCTCCCATGAACAAGGCGGCTTCGGCTCCAAAGAACGCAGCGGCCTCTTCTTCCAGCGCGGCATGCTCGGGATGGTTGCCGCGCAACAACCGTGAGCCGCCCGATCCTGCCGGTACTCCGCATTCGAGTGCCTCCATAGCGGCTTGCTTTAGCCATGGAGAATTTGCCAGCCCAAGATAATCGTTAGAGGAGAAATCCAAGCCATCGCCTGGCCTTAGAATTCGCCTGCGGTTCCGCTTCGCCAGAGCATCGAGAAGCGAAGCATAGCGCGTCAATTGCGGCATAGTTTTATAGCCTTCATTCGGGGCAGAGAACATCTGTGGTGATTGGCAAGAATAAGACAGCGGTAGTTTCGCATCAATCGGAACGAAAATGGGAACCACGGATGACTCCATCGAATAAGGCATTGTTTTTGATGAACTTCTTAGTCGAGGACATGGCCTTTGCCGGTTTCTATACCGGCATACGCCACCCCCCATCCGCAGGCGGCGAAGATCGCCCCAAGAAAAAAACTTGCCGCTGGCGAAACCCCACTCCAAATGTAGCCGCTTGCCAAAGCGCCCAGCGCGCCACCGAGGCCAAAACTGGCGCTTGAATACAGTGCTTGGCCACGACCCTGCAGCCGCCCGGGAAAATAACGATTGATCAAGTGAATGGCCGATGCATGGTAAACGCCGTAACTCGCCGCATGCAGGGTTTGGCTGAATACGAGCACGCCGAGATGATCCACCTCGGTTGCGATCAACAACCAGCGCGCAACCGTGGCCAGGAGGGCGAACAATAGCAGGCGGCGTGCGCCGAATCTCAACAACAGCCTCGGCATATATACGAATACGATGATTTCCGCCACCACTCCAAGCGCCCAGAGTTGACCTATAAGTGCGGAGGCATAGCCGTGTTCGCGAAGATAAAGCGTGAAAAAAGCGTAATAAGGACCGTGGCTGGCCTGCAGCAACAGACAAGTCACCAACAAAGCCGCTACCGCTGGGCGGCGAAGTACAGCCCAAAACCGCTCATTGCCCAGCGAGTCATGGGCTTCAGCGGGCGGCGACGGCACCAGCAAACTGCTCAACCACAATAACGCCAACAATCCCGCCAGCACCGGCACCAACCAGCTCACAGCGACCATCCCGAATAGCCAGCCAAGCAAAATGACGCTGACGACAAAGCCGATAGAACCCCATAATCGAATGCGGCTGTAGTGATGGTCCGCCGAGCCCAGATGCCCCAGCGTCACTGCTTCGAATTGAGGCAGAACGGCATTCCAGAAAAAACTGAACGTCGCGATCACCAACGCCAACCAGAATAAGCTGTGATCGATAAACAAAACGCTGAAGCTGAGCGCCGCGAGCCCTGTCCCCAAGCGGACAAATCGAATTCTTTGAGCCTTACGGTCAGCCAACCAACCCCAAAAGAAAGGGGCGACGATCTTGGTCGCCATAGGAAGCGCCATCAAGAGGCCGATAATGACCGGCGTATAACCCAACTGATTTAGATACAGGCCCCAATAGGGTATGAATGCGCCCGTAACCATGAAATATACGAGATAGAAGCCGGAAAGCCACCAATAAGGGAACGATGGCACGCCATGAGAGCGAATCGACGGCTTCATTCAGGTGCCCGGCCTCGTTCGTCGACCAGTGTCCGCACGCAGCAACCGCCATGCCCTCCTGCGCTCAGGCGGGAATGCACAAAGGGCAGACATTCGCTCAAGGCTTGGGCAAGCCCCCAGGGAGGATTGACCACGAGCATGCCGCTGCCATACAAACCTCGCGTCTTTTTTGTTTCACTCACCCTCAACTCGGCCAGCAGAATGTCTGCGATACCAGCCGCGGCAAGCGCTTCCAACCAGCGGGTGAGCGGCTTGTGCGGCAGCAAAGGGTACCATACCGCTACAATCCCTTGCCTGAAGCGTTTGTTTATCAGCTTTAGCGCCCGCTCGATCGCAGCGGTCTCGGCGCGAGTTTCATAGCTTGGATCAATCAAGATCAAGCCCCGTCCCGCATCAGGCGGCAAATACGCCTTGATCGACCTCCAGGCATCGCCCTGTTCGGCATATGCTCCAGCGTACGGCTGCAAAGCGCGACGCAAACCCGCAAACGCCTCGGGATGCCCTTCCACGGCGATAAATTTATCTTGAGGCCGCAGTTGACGGGCGATCAGACGCGGTGAGCCCGGATACCGCTGCAGTTCGCCCGTTGGATTTTCCACCTTGACCTGGCCAAGCCATTCATCAATGGCCGGATGCAGGCCGGATGTTCCCCATAAGCGAGCGACACCCTCGCGGAATTCACCTAGTCTTTTTGCGCGTGCATCATCCAGTGCATAAATACCTTCACCAGCGTGGGTGTCCAGCACGAAAAAAGGCTTTTCCTTCCGCCTCAAGGCCGATAACAGCTGCACCAGCACGATATGCTTGAGCACATCGGCGTGGTTGCCGACATGATAAACATGCTGATAGGAGAACACGAACTTGAATCGCCAGCCAGAGAAAAATGTCTAGTCAGGTGTCTCGCCGCCGTCCCGTTTTCCGGTAGGCTGTTCCGCCGCAGCTGGAATATCCGGCAGATCAGTATGCACATCCGCATTCTGTGCCCGCTGACGAAGCATGTGATCCATCAATACGATGGCCACCATCGCTTCTGCGATGGGCGTGGCGCGAATGCCGACACAGGGATCGTGACGCCCCTCGGTGACAACATCGACTGGCTCTCCCTGCCGATTCACAGAGCGGCATGGAAGACGCAGGCTGGACGTGGGTTTGAGGGCGATACTGACCGTGATTGGTTGCCCCGTGGAAATGCCCCCGAGCACGCCGCCGGCATTATTGCTCAGGAATCCTTCGGGCGTGATCTCGTCGCGATGCGCACTGCCTTTTTGCTCAATACTGGCGAAACCAGCCCCGATTTCCACCCCTTTGACGGCATTAATGCTCATCATGGCATGGGCAATGTCGGCATCGAGCCGGTCAAAGACCGGTTCGCCCCACCCCGGTGGCACACCTTCAGCCACCACATTGACGCGGGCGCCGATGGAATCGCCGGATTTACGCAAGGCGTCCATATAGGCCTCCAACGCCGGCACCTTGCCGGCATCGGGGAAAAAGAATGGATTGAGTTCCACCGCTTCCCAGTCGAAGGCATCTGGCGCGATGGGGCCAAGCTGGGCCAGATAGCCGTGTATAGTCACGTTATAGCGTTCGCGAAGATATTTTTTGGCGATAGCGCCTGCTGCCACCCGCATTGCCGTCTCCCGCGCCGATGAACGCCCGCCGCCACGGTAATCCCGCAGGCCGAATTTCTTGTAATACGTGTAATCAGCATGTCCAGGGCGAAATCGATCCATGATCTTGCCATAATCCTTTGAACGCTGATCGACATTCTCGATCAAAAGACCGATGGGGGTGCCGGTGGTCTTGCCCTCGAATACCCCCGAGAGAATACGTACTGAATCCGGTTCGCGCCTTTGTGTAGTATGGCGTGTTTTCCCGGGTCTGCGGCGTTCCAGATCCGCCTGCAGATCGGCTTCGCTCAAGGCCAATCCCGGCGGGCAGCCATCAATCACGCATCCGATTGCCGGGCCGTGACTTTCGCCGAAGGTGGTGACGGTAAAAAGTTTTCCTAAGCTGTTGCCAGACATGAATCGATCCTGTTATCAAGTGTACGCGTTCAACCTGAGTGCGCGCCGCCAGCCTCCTTGCCTGGCAGCGCGCCGTTTTCTTCCTGGCTTGACGCCAGAGGCGTGTCTTCCCAGCGCCCTCCCCCAAAAAGGTGCAAGCGGCGGGTATGAAAAGCGAACAGGGTGCTGCGATGACCCACGCTGATAATGGCTGTCCGGGGCAATGCCTCTGTCAGTAATCGGTAAAGGGCGCGTTCCGAAGGCTCGTCCAGTGCCGAAGTCGCCTCATCAAGAAAGACGTAGCGTGGTTGCAACAGCAACACACGGGCAATAGCAAGGCGCTGCTGTTCACCCAGCGACAAAAGTTGCGACCAGGGTTCCATTTCCCCCAAGTGTGGAATCAGCTCAGGCAAGCCGACGGCTTCAAGAACGGCATGCAAGAGTTCGTCCGATGTCGCTGGACTGCCCGCCGGATAGAGTAAGGCGGCGCGCAGGCTGCCAAGCGGCAAATAAGGTTTCTGAGGCAAAAACAAGCTCTGATTGCCGTCCGGGATTTCTATGCCCCCTTCGCCGAAAGGCCATATGCCCGCCAATACCCGCATCAGCGTGCTTTTCCCGGTACCCGATGGCCCGGTGACGAGCACTCTTTCTGCCGGTGCGACGTCCATCGTGAGGTGACTGACGATGACCTGTCCGTTGGGCAACCTCACCGTGAGATCACGGACTTTCAAGTGTTTTCCTCTGCGGCGAACGATCCGGCTGACACCGCCCTGCATTGTCTCGATTTCATCCATCACCCCCAGAAAACCCCGCAAACGGTCAACAACGGCGTGCCAGTTGGCGAAGCTATCGTAACTTTGAGCGATATAGGCGAATGAGTTCTGCACGTTGCCAAAAGCCGAACTGATCTGCATGAGAAACCCCAGCGGCACTGCTTTGGCGAAATATGCGGAGGCCGCAGCCAGAAACGGCAGAATGATTGCCACCTGGGAAAAATAATTGCTAAACCAATTGAATCGCTTTTGTCTTAAGATCAATCGCTTGTAATTACCAAATACATGATCAAAGCGCCGATCGAAATTAGCGCGCTCATTGGCCTCGCCTCCATATAAGGCAACGGCCTCGCTGTTTTCGCGCAATCGCATCAGGCTGAAACGAAAATCCGCCTGCAGACGCTGTTGATGATAATTCAGATGAATCAGAGGATTACCGACTTTGGCCGCCACCCACGTCCAAATCACGGCGTAGATCAAAGCCACCCATACCAGAAAACCAGCCACATGATGCTCGCCGCCGCCCCACGGCACCACCACCTTGGCTGAAAGCACCCACAGCAGCCCGATAAATGCCACGAGATTGGCAATGGCGCTGAGCATGCCGGTAAACAGGCTGGTGGTGTACTGAGCGAAAGCGGAAAGATCATCGGCGATTCGTTGATCGGGGTTGTCCTGGCCGCGTTTGAAAACCTCGAGGTGATAATAGGTGCGCGCGGCAAGGTAACGATTCAAGAAAGCGCCCGTCAGCCAACGCCTCCAGCGAAGATCCAGTAATTGAGTAAGATAACTTTGATACACACTAAGGGCGATAAAAATGCTCGCCAGAATCGCAAACACACCCATCAATCGCCAAAATCCGGCACTGTCGTAATTTTGTAACGCGTTGTAAAAACTGTTGTACCAGTTGGTGATGCGCAGATTGAGATAGACCTGCCCCAAGGTAATCAGAACGATGAGCAAAAGCAGACCAAGAGCTTGCCAGCGTTCATGGGACTCAGAAAAATAAGGCCTGGCCAAGCGCCAGACTTCTCTGAAAAATGCCTTGTCGAAGCGTTGATTCGCCTTCACACCGGCATTTGTCTGAAAATGGTCCATCAGAATTGCACTCTTAAATTGTTTTGCCAACGTCAGGGCGAACGGAGGGAGAACAGTTTACACTGAGTTCGGGCGCCCCTGTGGAATATGCCATGCTTGCCGCACATCAATATAATTCAGGAATACTTTTTTGCATCCGCTTCAAATCTAAAACGAGGACGCAGTCAATGAAACTCAGCCTCATTCCACGCATGGCCGGACTTATCCTGTCGCTTGCCGTGGCTTTTTCCAGTCTGCCGGCACACGCCGATCAGCGCGCCAAGCAAATTCTATCGAACATCGATCAGGCCACATGGTTCAGCGAAGGCCATAGCCAACATATCATGTACGTATTTTTCGATCCGAATTGCCCGTATTGCCATCGACTCTTCGAGGAATTGCGGCCTTTTGTCAAAGAAAACAAACTCCAAGTGCGCTGGATTCCCGTAGGCATCCTTACCGCCAGCAGCCTCGGAAAAGCGGCGGCCATACTGCAGGCCAAACACCCCATCCAGGCGCTCTATCAAAGTGAAGCCGACTGGAATTTCGGCAATACCCCGGGCGGTGGTATTGAACCCATCAAAAACCCTTCCCCATCCATCGTGGAAAAGCTGCGTAAAAATGCCGCCCTCCTCGAATCCGTGGGCATTCGCGGTATCCCCGTCGCCGTTTTCAAAGGCGATGATGGAAACGATTATTTGTTCGTCGGCGCCCCCAGCGCGGACAAATTAGCCGCCATTATCAACCATATCCAATAGGCGAAACGGATAGAGGAAAAAAGCATGCTCATCTCAATGGGAGGCGGCTTAGAGCAAATGTTTTTGACTTGTTCTCACTTGGCGGCTCCTATCGGCGATTCTTGCATGTAGAATATGCCCTCTTCTTTTTTGGCAGGGATGACCGTGCTTGATCTTGATAAAACGCGCATTGGCATAATCGGCCTTGGCTATGTAGGATTGCCACTGGCGGTTGAGTTTGGCAAAAAATGGCCCACTCTGGGATTCGACATCGACTCCAAACGTATTGAGGAACTGCGCGAAGGACGCGATCACACGCTGGAAGTGGATGAAGAGGAATTACGTTCAGTCCCGCATTTGCGTTTCAGCACCGTTTTGGATGAGCTGCGCGAATGCAACGTCTATGTCATCACCGTGCCCACCCCGGTGGACCGCCATAAGCGCCCCGATCTCGGTCCTCTGGAAGCCGCCAGCAAGAGCGTGGGCGGATTGCTGTCTGCAGGCGATGTTGTAATCTATGAATCCACCGTGTATCCAGGTGCCACCGAAGAAATGTGCACTCCCATCCTGGAACGCGAATCAGGCTTGCGCTTCAATCGCGATTTTTTTGTAGGATACAGCCCTGAACGCGTCAATCCGGGCGATCACGAACACCGCATTCCGACTATCCGCAAAATCACTTCAGGCTCGACGCCCGAGGCGGCGGATTACATCGACGCGCTGTACTCATCCATCGTTACGGTCGGCACCCATCGCGCGCCGAGCATCCGCGTAGCCGAAGCCGCAAAAGTCATAGAAAACACGCAACGCGATGTCAACATTGCATTGATCAACGAACTGGCCATGCTGTTCCATCGCCTTGGCATCGATACTCAACACGTGCTTGAAGCGGCGGGGACGAAATGGAACTTCCTCCCGTTCCGTCCCGGGCTGGTCGGCGGCCATTGTATCGGCGTGGATCCTTATTACCTGACGCACAAGGCGCAAGAAATCGGCCACCATCCCGAAATGATACATGCGGGCCGCCGCATCAATGACGGCATGGGGCCCTATGTGGCCGAACGCGTACTCAAGCTCATGACTCAACGACGCATTCACGTGGTCGGAGCGAACATTCTGATATTGGGACTGACCTTCAAGGAAAACTGCCCTGATTTACGGAATACCCGGGTCGTGGATGTGATCGAGGAATTCAAGCAATATCATGCGCGGATAGACGTCTACGATCCCTGGGTCGATCCCGACGAGGCTGAACGCGAATACGGCATCCGCCCTGTCGAGTCTCCCCCTCAGGGCGCGTACGATGCGATCATTCTAGCTGTTGCGCACGAACAATTCCGCCGCCTGGGAGCGAAAGGTCTGCGCAAATTCGCGAAATCCAACGGCGTCATGTTCGACGTCAAATCCGTCCTGCCGCTCGAGGAAGTCGACGGCAGATTATAAAAATCCGCAAGGAAAACAAGATATGCGCGTACTCATCACCGGCAGCGCCGGCTTTATCGGATCAGCCCTCGCTTTGCGACTTCTTGAGCGAGGGGATGAAGTTATCGGTATCGACAATTTGAACGATTATTATGATATCCGGCTCAAACAAGCCCGCCTGGCACGCACCTTGGCTTTCCCAGGCTATTCCGATCTGCGTGTGGATATCGCGGATCGTACGGCCGTGGATGAGGCATTCAAGCGATACCGGCCTCAGCGGGTGGTTAATTTAGCTGCCCAGGCAGGAGTTCGCCATTCGATTGAGAATCCGCACGCTTACGTGGAAACCAATCTCGTCGGTTTCGCCAATATCCTGGAAGCCTGTCGGCATCACGAGGTCGAACACCTTGTCTATGCTTCATCAAGTTCGGTTTATGGTGCCAATACGCGGATGCCTTTTTCGGTGCATGACAATGTCGATCATCCGGTCAGCCTGTATGCGGCCAGCAAGAAAGCCAATGAATTGATGGCACACACCTACAGCCACCTCTATGGCCTGCCGACCACCGGCTTGCGTTTTTTCACCGTATATGGCCCATGGGGCCGACCGGATATGGCGCTGTTCCTGTTCACCCGCAAGATTTTAGCCAGTGAGCCGATAGATGTATTCAATTACGGCAAACACAGGCGGGATTTCACCTATATCGACGACATTGTAGAGGGCGTCATTCGCACCTTGGATCATACTGCCCAGCCAAATCAAGAGTGGTCAGGAGACTCTCCCGACCCAGCCAGCAGCCGCGCGCCCTACCGACTGTACAACATCGGAAACAACCAACCGATCGAACTCATGCACTATATCGAGGTACTGGAAAATTGTCTTGGCCGCAAGGCGCAAATGAATCTGCTACCCCTGCAGCCGGGCGACGTGCCGGATACCTATGCGGATGTCAGCGACTTGGTCAAGGACGTGGACTATAAACCCTCAACTTCCGTCGAGGACGGTATCGCGCGCTTCGTGGAATGGTACAAAAAATATTATTCTGCTTGAAAAGCATTTCAAAAAGCGGCGCTAAATACGGTCAGGCTTCTCAAGCCAGATCGAAATAAATCGCATCTCCATTCCGATCTGACTCTGTTTCGAAAGGGCGTCCAAGACGGATCATCCCGGGCTTCGTGAGATCTCGCTCGCCTTTCAAAACACGCTCGGCTTCATTCGAACCATGAAATTCAATATAGGAGCCATTCAGACTGGCGTCGATGAATACAAAAGCAACCGCTCTGCGCTCTATGCGTGCATGGTGCCGCGAGACGCGTGGATCCCGCACGACGATATCACAATCTTTTTGCCGCCCAAGAGTGAAAGGCGCCTCGTGTACTACGTAATCCCGTCCCTGATACCTGATGCGCAATTCCCGCAATTCGACCTGGAGATGGATTCTACGGTCTATCACCCTGCGGCGATTGTGGGTTACGAGGCGGCCTTCATCGTCTATTAGAGGGAATGTCACCTTATGATCCCACCGCCGACGTTCGTGTTTATGCCTTTCAGACATGGCTACAATAATCCTTACGTTTCTTTTTCCCCCAGACGATACAGGGTGATTCAAATCAAATCAATGCGGCATAACAAACCCGCGCCGGCTTCCATCTTTGGCAAAAGAGACCCTGTCTGCTCATTGACAGCAACCAAGTTAAACCGGGTTGCATATAGCCTGATTGGATGCGGCAGAGCCCATTCAGCGCCTGATGAGGTTCAGCCGCGCCTTTTAGGCTCAGGACTGTTGCTGTTGGGATGATTCCTGTTCTTGTTGCTGCTTGCGTATATCCTCCCTGACCTGCTCCATATCGATCTCGCGCACCTTTTCTATCACTTCCTCGAGCTGCGCTGGGGATAGCATTCCCGGTTGAGCAAAGAGAATGACCTGTTCTCTGAAAATCATTAGCGTGGGTATCGAGCGTATCTGAAAGGCCGCCGCCAAACTCTGGGCTTCTTCGGTATTCACTTTTCCGAAGACGATATCCGGGTGCTTTTCAGAAGCCGCTTCGAACGTTGGCGCGAAAGCACGGCATGGCGCGCACCAGCTAGCCCAAAAGTCTACGATTACGATGTCATTTTCAGTAACGGTTTTTTCGAAATTCTGCTCATTTAGTTCAATCGTTGCCATGTGGGTCTCCTCGCCGGACAGCATTCATAAACCTAAAGCATACACTACCCCCATAAGCCGCCCCAAGCTTTGCGTGATTCACTCTGTTGATCCGCCTCGCTTGTCCCCCCAACGCGGCAAAAGATTATTGGGCACGCCAAGATGATCCAATACCCGCGTCACGATGAAATCCACCAGATCCTCCACCCGCTGTGGACGGTGATAGAAACCAGGACTGGCTGGCAATACGACAGCATTCATCCGGCTCAGGCGCAACATGTTTTCCAGGTGGATCTCGGATAGCGGCGTTTCCCTGAGAACCACGAGCAGCTTGCGTTTTTCCTTGAGCGTTACATCGGCGGCGCGTTCAATCAATGAACGGGAAGCACCCGTGGCGATCGCCGAAAGCGTGCCGGTAGTACAGGGACAAATGACCATCGCGTCTGCAACAGCGGAACCGCTGGCGATCGGCGCAGTCCATTGTTTTTCTCCGAGAACTTCGAGCTGACCGGCTTTGTCTTGAAATCGCCCGCGCAAGACACGCTCGATCTCTCGCGGACGGCCGGGCAAATGCAAATCGGTTTCCATGTGCAGCACCACCTTGGCCGGTTGAGATATGAGAACATACACATGGACGCCCGCCTCCAAAAGGCACTCCAGCAGGCGCAAACCGTATTGCGCTCCTGATGCGCCAGTCATCGCCAGGGTTACGCTTTGCAGCGACGATTTCATTCGTCCCCACCCCTCCCCTCGAGTGCCTCAAGGGTACGCGCAGGCAAACGGTCAAAACTGCCATTGCTCATGAACACGACATGATCCTCAAACCTCAATTCCTTTTTTAGCAAAGCGAGCAAGGAATCGGTATCTCGACTCACGCAGGCACGCGGCCCCAAGGTTTCACTGACTTCTTCAAGCGACCACCCCAGGTCTTCGGATTGATAGAGAAACACCCGGTCAGCCGCCTTCAAAGAAGGCGCCAGCTGGTGGCGATGCGCGCCCATGCGCATGGTATTGGAACGTGGCTCCATTACCGCGATCAGACGGGCGCGGGGATAACGGGCGCGCAGTCCTTCCAAAGTAGTCGCGATCGCGGTGGGGTGATGAGCAAAATCATCATAGAGGTGAATACCGTTGGCCACTCCCACCAGCTGCATCCGCCGCGCCACGCCCTGAAAGCTCGATACGGCCTCAAGTGAGGTCTGTAGAGTAACGCCCGCATGTCGAGCGGCAAGAACGGCTGCGAGCGCATTGAGGACATTGTGGCGGCCCAACAACTCCCATTCCACCTCACCCTGCGACTGCCCCTCATGCAGAATTTCGAAACGGCTGCCATCTTCACAAAGAAGGCGCGCCTGCCAGTCTGAGGAAACATCATCCGCCATGCCAAAACCTATCCTCGGCGTCCAGCATCCCATATCGATGGCCTCGTTGAGCGCCTCGTCGGAAGAAGAGTGCACGATCAGTCCATTTCCTGGCACGATTCTGATCAAATGATGAAATTGACGCTGGATGGCGGCAAGATTGGGGAAAATATCAGCATGATCGAATTCAAGATTGTTCAATACCAGCGTTCTAGGCCGATAATGAACAAATTTGGAACGCTTGTCGAAAAATGCCGTGTCGTATTCATCGGCTTCTATAACGAAAAAAGGACTCTCGCTTAAACGGGCCGAAACAGCAAAATTTTTGGGCACGCCGCCGATCAGAAATCCAGGCGCCAAGCCGGCCTGATCCAGTATGTGAGCCAACAAGCTGCTTGTAGTGGTTTTCCCATGGGTGCCCGCCACTGCCAATACCCATTTATCGCGCAGTATATGCTCGGCCAGCCATTGCGGTCCGGAAGTGTAATCGATTCCTCGATTCAACAAGGATTCCACTACCGGCAGGCCGCGCCGCATGACATTGCCAACGACCACAAGATCGATCCCAGCATGAATCTGCTGTGAATCGTAACCTTCGTAGACTTCAATTCCAGCGTGCTCGAGTTGCGTGCTCATGGGGGGATAAAGCTTATGATCGCTACCCGAGACTTCATGACCTGCACGCTTGGCAATCTGAGCCAGGCCGCCCATAAAAGCACCACCGATACCGAGAATGTGGATATGCATGTAACGCTTCGCTTCTACGTTGATTCGCAGTAGGATTTCTGGTTTTTTTCAAACCTTCCCGGCCAGTAAAGATCCGTCGCCGTCAAAAAAACCAAGTGGATGCATTGAACCATGTACAGCCCTTACCCAAGACACGCTCACAATCGCTTTAAGTTGTTGGTTGACGGCGATCGGTTCATCCCGGCCATGCTAACAGCCATCAGTTCTGCCCGCTTCTATATTTTGCTGGAAATGTATCTATGCGCATCGGGACAATTGATGGATCGTTTCATAGATGCGCTTTGCAGGGCACGCAAGCGCAAGGTTCACGTATGCGTTCTGTTGGATGACTTCGGCTCTCTCAATCTTAGTTTACACGATCGGCACCGGCTTCTCGCTGCCGGCGTGAAATTACGTTTTTTTAACCCGATACGGATCGGCCCATTACAAAGAAATCTGTGCCGTGATCACCGCAAATTGCTCATTGCCGACGGCCAAACAGGCTTTATCGGCGGCGCGGGCTTGACCGATGATTTCGATCCATGGAGCGAACCCCAAGACTGGTGGCATGATCTGATGCTCGAAATCCACGGAGATTGTCTAGTCGATCTGCAAAAAGAATTTGCCCGCCTCTGGAATCATAGTGGCGCCGATAAGAGCACTTTGCCGAAGTTCCAAAAACCGGATGTCTATGAGTTTGGCACCGGCGGCGCGCAAGTTCTTGTCCAGCATAGGCATCGGGGGCAAATCCTGGCGACCCTCATTCACCGCATTCGTCAGGCGCAGCAACGTGTATTGATCAGTGTCGCCTATTTCGTCCCGCCGCGCGTTTTGTCCTTCGCCTTGAGACATGCCGCCAAAAAAGGCGTAGAGGTGCGCCTCATTTTACCCGGCCCCAAGACAGATCATGATTTTGCCCGCTATGCGGGGCGAAGGCATTACGGGCGTCTATTGAGAGCCGGCGTCCGCATTCACGAATACCAGCCGCGTTTCACCCATGTAAAACTTTATGTGTGTGACGACTGGGTCAGCCTGGGGTCAGCCAACCTCGATCACTGGACGCTGCGCTGGAATGAGGAAGCCAATTTGGGCATCGAAGATGTCAACACTCTGGAATCCTGTCTGGAAACATTTCGCACCGATCTGGCCGAATCCAAGGAAATCACTCTCGATCAATGGCAGTCACGCAGCCGCTGGGTCCGACTGCAAGAGTGGTTCTGGGGGCTTCTCAGCGACTGGCTTGCTCGACACAATTACCGCCGCGGTCTGCGCAACCCCCGCCGCAACCCTCCCCGGGACTGGCGCGACTGAAAACCCTCATGAGCCAGCGTCAGGCGATTCCATCTCCAGCAATTGTTTCTGCAAGGACGTAAGAGAAGGCTTTTTGTTTGCCGGCTTGGGGTTGTTTTGCTCAAGCAAATAGCGACGTTGCTGCAGATAGACCTCTTTGACGTAGATATAGGGATCGGGCGACTGATCTATCAAGGAATCGAAGGGCAGCAACTTGGCCCGCAGGTTGACAACGTCCAGAACCGCCAATCCCTCGTCAGTGAGAGGGCGCGGGTAATACGTCAGGGGATTGAAGAAATAACCATCAATCACAGGAGCAGGAGCATTACGCAAGGTACTGGGGCCGAAAAACGGCAAAACGACATAAGGGCCTTCCGGCACACCCCAAGTCGCCAACGTCATGCCGATATCTTCATGATGTGCGGGGAGACCCAATGGCGTGGCCACATCAAACAGGCCGCCAAGCCCGAAGGTGGTATTCATGAGAAAACGCGTAAGATCTCCCAATGCCTGAGGTTTTCCCTGGAGAGCCGCATTCACGGTCGTTGAAACATCCCCCAGGTTGGAGAAAAAATCACTCACCCGACCGCGCAGGAACGATGGGGCCACCTTGGCATAAGCCTTGGCCACGGGACGCAAGGCGTGTTTATCAACCGCCATGTTGAAGGCGAACATGGCGCGGTTGTAGCCCTGCAAAGGATCATTGGAGCCAGACATGCCGGTGCTGGCGCAACCGCCGAGCAGCAAGCCAATGAGTACCAGAACCGGCAATGCAAGCGAATATCTCCTCACACATGGTTCCTTACGTTCCATGGCCTAAAGAATGCGTCCTCGGGCCGCTTCGATACGCAAACGCAAAGCATTTAGCTTGATGAAACCAGCAGCGTCTTTTTGATCATAAGCGCCGGCATCATCTTCGAATGTTGCGATGTTTGCATCAAACAAACTATCTTCTGATTTGCGCCCCACCACCGTCACATTTCCCTTGTAGAGCTTGAGCCTGACCACGCCGTTTACATGGGCTTGTGAATCATCTATCAGAGATTGCAACATGCGTCGTTCGGGACTCCACCAATAGCCGTTGTAAATCAAGGTGGCATAGCGCGGCATAATCTCATCTTTCAGGTGCGCCGCTTCGCGATCCAGAGCGAGCGATTCGATCGCGCGGTGTGCCTTGAGCATGATGGTGCCTCCCGGCGTTTCATAACATCCGCGCGACTTCATGCCCACAAAACGATTTTCGACGATATCAAGTCGGCCAATCCCGTTTGCTCCGCCGATCTCATTCAAACGCGCGAGCACCGCCGCCGGGCTCATAGGCACGCCGTCGATGCTTACGACATCACCCTTGGCAAAGCCCAGCTCGATATAGACAGGTTGGTCCTGAGCTTTTTCAGGCGACACAGTCCAGCGCCACATGGATTCTTCCGGCTCAGCCCAAGGATCCTCCAATATTCCCCCTTCATAGGAAATATGGAGGAGATTGGCATCCATAGAATAGGGCGATTTTTTGCCATGCCGCTCCACGGGAATCCCATGCTGTTCGGCATAGGCAAGCAAGCGTTCACGCGAATTTAGATCCCATTCCCGCCAAGGCGCGATTACTTTGATTCCCGGCTTGAGCGCATAGGCGCCAAGCTCAAAGCGCACCTGGTCATTGCCTTTGCCTGTGGCGCCATGAGCGATGGCATCGGCCCCCACTTCATCCGCGATTTCCACCAACCGCTTTGCGATCAATGGCCGCGCAATAGACGTTCCAAGCAGATATTCGCCTTCATACACCGCATTCGCACGAAACATCGGAAATACGAAATCGCGCACGAAGGTTTCACGCAAATCCTCTATATAGATTTTCTCTACGCCCAGCTTACGGGCTTTTTCGCGGGCTGGCTCGACTTCTTCCCCCTGGCCAATATCAGCGGTAAAGGTAATCACCTCACAGCCATACGTCTCTTGCAGCCATTTGAGAATCACCGAGGTATCCAACCCCCCGGAATAGGCCAAAACAACTTTACGCACATCTGACATCTGGAATCTCCAATATTTGTAACGCCGAGGTCAACTGCTGAACAGCGTATTCAAGCGGGCATGAAGTGCGAAAGGGAAAATATCCACCCAGCCCCCGGACTCACCCAGCGCGGGCGCTTTCAATTCCGTTTTCGTTTTTCCTGCCGCCCTATGACTGAAATACCAACGCCCCCTAGGAAGCGAAAGTATAACTTTGCCTGCCCTTTTCTTCATTGGATCGCATTAGCACGAACCAAAATGATCGTCACTCGACGGTTCCGAGCGCGACCTTCAGGCGTACTATTGGATTCAAGGGGATCGGCCTCCCCCGATGATCTCACTTCAATCGGCTGCTTCATACCCTGTGATCGCAAAAATTCTGCAACCCTTTGCGCACGGCGCTCCCCCAATCTGAGGTTGAAAGCATAGCTGCCCACATTGTCCGTATGGCCCACGAGGATAAGCATTTTAACCTCTCCAAACGCCTTGATGAATGACGTCAACCTCTTGAGCTTCTGTTTGGCCATTGAGCTCAATTGAGTCGAACCTTCAGGGAAAAACACCCGGGTTTTGGCGAACTGGGAGAAGTTCACTTCAGGCAGGGCGGCAGCACACGTCTGCAAGCGGCCCAATTCCTGCCGAAAACCAATGGAATCAATCTCCACCTCAACTGTGGGTGAGCGATCGACTGGGTATACAAATCTCATGGCCCGGCCATTGGCAAAAGCCAGCAATACTCTGCTGGCGGCCTCATCGCCGAGCGATACCGGCAGCCCGCGCCGCTCCGACCGCAGAGCCAATACCTCTGTCCTTCCCGACTGCCATGGCGAAGGCGCCACAGTGACTCTCACTATCTGACCGATATAAAGCCCGGGCATGGCGTGGACCCGAAAACGCAGCGTCCCATCACGAAACATCAACAAGTCCGCGCGACCATAGTCGTAAAGAGTTTGTGTGAGGCGGCAGGCAAACTCGCCGCGCTCCAATTTCCAGTGAATCGCGGTCAGGGAATTGTGAAAAACTACCTTTTTGGCAGCGGATTGAGTGCTGAAAGCCAACAGCAAACAGGCTAATACCAACAAGCTGCACTTGATCTGAAGTTTGCTTGATTTTATGCACGAATAAGTTTTTTGCTGTTGCATACGACTTGAGACCACGCTCATTACGGAATATCCTCCCAAAAATCGCTGATCAATACCTATCCGGCATCTGTAGACCGAATAGGCATTGGCTGCATTCTTTTCGCATCAGCAATAATCAGCGATTCACTAACACTCGTTGAATCAATCGGATCATGGCCACAACATCAATCGACATGGCTTTCCATATTATCGGTCAGTTCTCGCCGCACTTGAGGAACATGGCCAGCTACTCTGCGCGGATAGACAAAAAGTGGCAAAATATGAATCCGTGAGTCAAATCAAATTACAACCCGCCCATTAATCAGACCCAAAGAGAGGCAATGCAACGATGTCGAATGCTGCACTGAAACTGCAAGAAAAAGACGCACAAGTCACTCTGACACCCACACAGATAGAAGGTCTTGGGAAAGTCGGCGATGCAGCCAATCAAATCACCGAACTGCTCAAACTGGCGCAAACTGCTCTTGATTCAATTGGTGACACCGTCGATATTGGCGAGTTCGCCGAAAATGTCGGTGGGCAAATTGAAGCACTGATCGACACCCTCAAGGAAATTAGCGAGTTTTTTGGTATTCATTCCGCCGAAGACCTGAAAAACAGCCTGGACGCCACCTTGAATTCGCTCGAAGCGGCCAAAATCCAGGAAACCACGCCCGAACTCATCAACCTTTTGGGTGCCCTGCACACCAGCGGCTTGCTGAAAGTACTCCCCCCCCTGCTGCAACAAATCGGCGAGCTTACCACCGACATTGATGCTGAATCTCTTGGTCAGCGCCTCTCCAGCCTGAATGTCAACCTTCGCTACTGGATGGATACTGCCCGCGAAGGCGCACGCATCATCGGCGAACAAGTCATCGCCATGGACATCCCGGACAAGGTGGCCGTGCTGGAAGATATTGCCGACCAATGGTGGCATATCGCCATGCGCGCCAAGAACCTGGCCCAGGGCGACGCAGAAACTCTGGGCGAACGGGTCGAGTGGGTGCTCGATCAAGCCGAGTATTGGGGAGCGCAATTGGGCGTTGTATTCGCCACATTGAGCGACACAGCCCCTGAAATCTGGAAAGAGCTCGATTTCAGCACCATAGGCGCCAAAATTCGCGAAGGCGCAGTTGGGTGGTATGAAATCGGTATCCTGGCGGCCGAAATCATCAAAGGGGACAGTGGGAACCTGAAGGGCCGTATCAGAGAGATGCTTCAAGGTGCCCACGATGCCGGCCTGGACAAGATGATTCCCGAATTGATCACCATGCTGGGCACGGTCAATCGCACCGGCCTGTTGCGCAAAGTGAACACTGTACTGACCACGCTCGAACCTCACATTCCGGAAGATGAAGAACTCAAGGCATGGATCGAACAGGGCGCCGTACTGGCGAAGCGTTACCAGCCCCAGATCGCTGGCGCATTGCCAGCGCTGGACGCTACATTCAAGGTCATGGAAGGCACCGAACAAAAGAGTGGCGGGCTGTTCGGCCTGCTTGGAATCGTGTTTTCCAGTAAGACTCAGTATCTGCTGCGCTTTGTTATCGAATTCGCCTATCGGTTCTTACGGGGTAACAAAGACTAATCCGGAAATCCCATCCGTACGCTTAAAAATGAAAATGTGCTGATTTGCAATATCATTTTGTTTGTCAGCATACAAAAAGCCCCGCCAATGTGCGGGGCTTTTTTCTCATCGCCCTTCCGCATCGAGATGGGCACTCAATCCACAAAGACAGCCTTGTATATCCAAAAAGCGTTATGTTGAGGCTCGGGGGAGGTAGGTCGACACAGCCTTGGTGACGCACACCGCTAGCAGCACGGATCGCCTCCCCCTCATCTGACCACAACCCGAACAGTT